>MDTG01233929.1_pt1 | contig 16034 bp, 16 predicted proteins | sample 811421 | NCBI WGS metagenome assembly MDTG01 (sample SAMN05326645, study PRJNA326480) | marine metagenome | isolation source: seawater | place: Pacific Ocean: South East | collected 2011 | reverse complement strand
TGTTGAGCAGCATTTTCTTCTGTCTCCTCAGAAACAACCTGAACATTGCGGACCGTTCCGCCCACGGTCACGTCAAAACTTAAATCAACGAAGTCAGAATTAAGCTCCTCTCTTGCACCGATTCGCTCACGACCAGCTGTAACCTTATCGAAAAACGTGGGAATCGGAACAACACCGCCGAACAAGCGATCTCGCGAAACCCCCATCCCTTCCCCTGAAACTAAACGCCAAGCCTGATTATAATACATAGCGGAGGCTTCCCGCCTACCCATTATGACGTACCAGTCAGCAAGCTGAACAAACGATTCTGCGATCTCATAATTACCAGCATTTGTTTCTAGCTTAGCATTTATAATTTCACCGAGAGCACCAACGCCACTAAGAAAGCCCCTCGGAATCATATCGGAGGGAGGAGGCTGCAAGCGCTTGGTTAATCTATTATTGATGTTTCTGAACTCAGGAATACCTAACTCAGTCATTACCTCTCCATTCTGTGAAGCCGAATAAGCGGCATGGACAACGTTTTCCATGTAAGGGATAAAACGCTTATCTTCTTTCCCAAAATGTATGTACAGAAGCTGCGCTGCCGCACTATAAAATAACTGCGCTTTTCTCAATGCCAAGGCCCGGCTTTCACCGAACCCAATATTAAAGGCCCTAATATTCCAATCGCCCATTGCCTCAAACAATGGAATAAGACGCGGGTCATTACGACCAAAAGCGCGTTCCTGAAGGTAGAAAAGGTAATCGTATTTGTCATCGACAGCCTCCCAATTTTCTAATACCTGCTCACTTTCGATTAGGCCCTCTAGCAGCTGCTGCTGTTCAAGTGCATGCAATCCAACGCCGATCCGAGTAATTTGAATCGCCCTATTAAACAGCTTAACTGCCTCATCATGGCGCCCCTGCTTCTGAGTCAGCCCTGCAAGCGCCGCGAGGTTCTCAACTAACTCAAGGCTCCAGGGCCCTCCATCGCTCTCGATCAGAGCTAAAGATTCTTCGTAAGCAGCAATCGGCGCATCAAGCTCACTTGCATCCTCTTGTTGGGCTGGATTAGAAGGCCATTCAAACTTGTCATCTACAAGGGTCGGCGCATCAGAAAGCCCGATCCGAAGAGGCTGAGAAACAAAAAACAAAACGTCCCGCCTTCTAGCAACCTCGTCTAACCCGTCCGACTGCACCTCCAAATCGAGCTCTTCAGCCAAGGTAGGGAAACTCCATGCCATCAAAAAGCACACAAAATACCAACTCAGCAGCTGAAGGTAACCGAAGAGTCTAGTAACGCATCGATGCGACCATGAACCTGAGCGATACAGAGTCTCAACGCTATCATTTACCGGGTTAAAATCACGCATACCTTACAATAATCCAACTCTTGGTTTACCGTTAATTTTCACGCTCGCACAAACACAAAACATTTTTTGAGAACCACAAGATACACACCAACCCTATCGACATGGAAAGAATCTTCTGTGTTAATCGACCTTTTAAAGTGGCTCAAAGTTCAAACCGTATTTAAGTGAATATTTCCCATTTTATCCAAATAAGCAACCCATCCTTCCTCAACAAATATTGTCGTCCCATATGCAATCAGAACGCGCGGCCCACTTAAACTTATATCGGGCTTCATGTTATTGACCCGGATGTGTCGCGCAGTATCTGAGGACTCAGGGATTTTTATAGATTTGGATAGAATCTCACGTCTTTCAGGCAAATCGAAATCTGGTTCATCCGTAGTCACAGAAACACGAACGGTTACGACATTGACAGGAGTTTTATGGCAGTAGCCGTAACGCTGCAGATGCAATGACTCAAAATCCGCTTGTGCTTGGGAAGGATCGTTCCAAGCAACGTTTAAATTATACGACTGTCCGCTAAAGCATAGATCAACGCTTCGAGTAACCCATAAGCTTTCTTCAGGCACACCCTCCTCTGAAAGTTCCACACGCCCAATGTTTTCTAACCCCAAAAATTCGTTTTGTAGTAGGTCTAAATCCAAGCCACATAATTGCATATCAACGGTCTTCGAAAACTGCCTCCCCCTCCTGGCTGCAGTCATTCCAAGCGCAGAGAACACTCCGCCAAATACCGGTACAATCGCGCGCTTCATTTTCATTAACCCCGCCAATGCACACACATGCAACCCACCAGCACCACCAAAGCTCGATAGTAGGAAGTTTTCAGGGTCATATCCCTTATTTACCGAAATGAGGCGGATAGCGGCAGCCACCTGATCATTAGCTATTGCAATTATCCCCTGAGCAGTCTCATTGACACCCAGCCCAAGAGAGCAGCCAAGATGCTCCATTGCTGCCGCAGCACGCTTGCGATTTAATTTTAATCCGCCCGGCAAAATTTCATCTTCTGGAAGACGATCAAGAACTACGTGCGCGTCTGTAACAGTGACCTCAACCCCGCCTCGGTCGTAGCACACGGGGCCAGGGGAAGCCCCCGCAGATCGGGGCCCCACTTGTAGCATTCCACCCGCATCGACATAAGCGACAGAGCCACCACCAGCTCCGATAGTTTGCATATCGACCATTGGGACTTTAATAGGGAGATCGGCTATTTTTGACTCATTCGTTATAGCTAGCTCACCATCGATTAAGGCAACATCCGTAGAAGTGCCTCCCATGTCAAAGCTAATAAAGAGTTCGTGTTTAATTTTTTTCCCAAGAAACTTCAGGCCGGTCAATCCCCCTGCCGGGCCAGATAACAGTAACTTTACCGCATTATTACCGGCCTGAGCCGCCCCAATTGTTTCGGCACTAGACTGCATGACTTGCAGGTCAGTATCACCGAATTCAATATCCAAGGCCTTAATATACGAATCTACTAAAGGGGCCAGGGAAGCGTTAAGCCAAGTTGCAATGCCGCGCTCATATTCTCCGCTCTCCGGTAAAACTCGGTGAGAGCAACTGATCTTTAAGAACGGAAACTGCTGCTTAAGCTCATACTCAACCTGCTTTTCGTGATCGCTGTTAAGAAACGAAAATAGGAAATTAATCGCCACAGCTTTAACATTTTGCTCTTTCACTTTAAGTATAAATTCTTTCAGTTCAGAGCTTGATATCGACTGGATAATTGTGCCGTCTGCCGCCACCCTACCAGGCAATTCAAGACACCTCTCTCTCGGTACCTTAATTCGTTGAGGCTCAAACTCTAATGTATAAAGCTTTGGACGATCCTGCCTGGCGAGCTGCAGTAAATCTCGAAAACCATGGTTCGTCACAAAAACTGTCTCTGCGCCTTTGCCTTCAAGCACAGCATTTGTCGCTACCGTTGACCCATGAACTATTCGCGCAGAACCCTCTTCGATAAAAAGTTCTAGCCCAAGATCTTTGATGCCCTGAAAAATAGCGCGCTCGGGAGCCTCTGGGGTTGATAGGACTTTATGCACCCTTATCGCTACATCAGGTTCGAAGTCAACCACAACAAAGTCCGTGAAAGTTCCACCAGAATCGATGCCAATTATTGTCTTGGCTCTGTCAGCCTTAGAAATAGAATTAATGTAATGCATCCCGTTTGAAGTTTTTCAGAGTATTATTAATGACTTTATACACCTTGAGGGAACGCACTTGCCAGAATTGCCTGAAGTCGAAACCACATGCAGAGGTATTGAACCGCATTTAGTCGGGATCAGGGTATTGAAGATAATAATCCGACAACCAAAACTACGATGGCCTGTATCTCAAGATTTAGCAGATGAGCTCCCTGGAGAAATTATCTCTTCGATCGAACGACGTGGGAAATACCTGATCTTCCATAGCCGACTTGGCAGCTTGATTTCACACCTTGGAATGTCCGGCAGCTTCCGCATCTTGCTAAATAATGCCACTCCAGAGAAACACGACCACGTAGATTTTATCCTAGAGAACGGGAAAACTTTACGCTACAACGATCCGAGAAGATTTGGTTGCATGCTTTGGGAGAAAGGAGACGCGCACCAACACCCTTTACTAAAATCGCTTGGACCCGAACCGCTGACCACAGAATTTAATGAAGACATCTTGTTTAAAAAAAGCAGGAACAAAAAAACCTCGGTAAAGACTTTCATAATGGATAGCAAAACCGTTGTAGGCGTTGGTAATATTTATGCAAACGAGGCCTTATTTAGCGCTGGTATTCATCCAAAACGTTCGGCACACAAAATTTCTAAAACGAGATATATCAAGCTAACCCATTCAATAAAAAGAATTTTACTAACGGCGGTTTCAATGGGTGGAACGACTCTGAGGGACTTTACGGATGAAAACGGTAAACCCGGATATTTCTCACAATCACTGGAGGTGTACGGTCGCGCCTGTAAACCATGCATCCTCTGCGCGACGACGCTCAAGGAAATTCGAATTAATCAAAGAAGCTCAGTGTACTGCCCAAAATGTCAAAATTAATCCTTCTTCATCATCGCAGCAGCTACCTCAGGGTGCACGAATTTAGAAATATCGCCACCGTAAGAACTAATCTCCCTCACTAACGTAGAGGAAATATAAGAAAGGTGCTCAGCCGGGGCTAAAAAAACAGTTTCTATCGTTGGATCTAAAACACGATTCATTCCGACCAATTGGAACTCATACTCAAAATCGGCTACTGTGCGCAATCCACGCAAAATTATCTTTGCGCCAACCTCCTGGACAAAATCAACTAAAAGCGTGTCGAAAGACTGGACCTCCACGTTTGGGAGGTGCTGCAGCACTCGTTGAGCTAATTCCACTCGGCGGGCTGATGGCAACGCCGAGGACTTCTGCCGATTCGAACCTACCACGCCAACAATAATATGATCGAACAGTCCAGAGGCCCTCTCGATTAAATCGGTATGTCCATTGGTTATAGGATTAAAAGTACCAGGATAAACCGCGGTTTTCATAAGTCTTTCCCTTCGAAATAAATTTGTTTCTGTTAACTAACATGACCGAGTTTTCAAACTATACGATAAAACTTACCTACTGAGAATTAAGAACCGAGTTTAAATCGATGATAGAGGTAGAAATGAACTTTCCCCGCTCTCTTCGATTTAACACATTCCCAGTTCTTTGGCACCAGGCCATGGTCTATCTCATTGTCTAATTCAACATAAACGTTTGACTTCGATTGCAACAGCCCGGAACTCTCCAATAAGTTACAGGAACTTATAACAGAACAATCTCCATATGGAGGGTCGACAAATACGATGTCGAAAGTCTCGCCTTCAACTAAGCGGGACCCTAATATATTGCCCCGAGCAGAGGCCTCATTTACAGAAAGCCATTCCTCAGAATTTTTCTCTAAAACTCGACAGTTTTCAATTTTAAAAAACTCTAAATTTTGGTTCAGCTGCGCAACCACTGCAGGATTATTGTCAACAAACACGACATACTTTGCACCGCGCGAAATTGCCTCAATTCCAAGAACGCCAGACCCAGCATAAAGATCAAGCACCTTAGCGTTGGGTATAATACTATCTAACCAGTTAAAGACCGTTTCCCTGACACGGTCCGCGGTTGGCCTTAACCCCTCCGCTTTAACGAAATTCACAACGCGTGAGCGGTAAAGCCCACCTATGACTCTGACTTTACCTTTTTCCCCGAGAGGATTTCCTGATTTTTTCATGCATTCTGATTCGATTTAAAAGATAAAAACGCTCACGGTTATTCTATCGTAAAGAATCGCCGATTTACCTGCTAAACTTTGGCTATTAACAATACGACTAGCAACAGACCACAAAAACCATAATTTGGACTACATAGGAAAATAAGGCTGTGAGCACCGAAGACAAAAACGGATTTTTTAGTAAATTTAAAGCAACGCTTAATCATACTAGAACTAAACTTGGCGACGGGATTGCTGAATTAGTTTTGAGACAAAAAGGCATTAGTGACGAGTTTTTAGAGGATGTGGAAACTCAAATGCTTACCGCAGATATAGGAATCGAGGCAACTACAGAAATTATTGAAAACCTACGGAAAAAAATGAAGCGAAAAGACCTCGTTGACCCCTCTAAATTTATGCTACACCTAAAATCGGAGATGATAGGCATTCTAAAACCATGCGAGCAAAAGCTCGAAGTAACGGAGAACGCTAAGCCTTTTGTAATTTTAGTTGTTGGAGCAAATGGAGTTGGCAAAACTACAACAATCGGTAAACTCGCCAACCTATATCGGGAAGAAGGAAAAAAAGTGATGTTGGCCGCTGGAGACACGTTTCGAGCCGCAGCAATAGAGCAACTCCAAGTCTGGGGAGACAAAAACGGGATCCCCGTGGTTTCTCAAAACATCGGAGCAGATAGCGCTTCGGTTATTTACGATGCCTATCAATCGGCAAAAGCGAAAGAAATAGACGTTTTAATTGCTGACACTGCTGGACGAATCCATACCAAAGATAATTTAATGAATGAGCTCGAAAAAATAGGCCGAGTTTTAAAGAACCAGGATCAGCGGCTGCCAGATGAAGTTATACTCATAATTGATTCCACGACGGGACAAAATGCTCTAAGTCAAGTCGCCAGTTTTAGGGGGTCGATTCCAGTTAGCGGTATAATTCTGACAAAACTCGATGGCTCGACTAAGGGTGGCATCGCGCTCGGGTTAGCTCGCAAATTTAGGATTCCTTTTAGATTTTTAGGCGTTGGAGAGCAAATAGAAGACCTTCTTGCTTTTAAAAGCACCGATTTTGTCGAAGCACTTTTCCCTGATAACAATGATTAAAAGGTCGTCAAATAGATAAAAAGTAGGTTAATGAAAAATCGGCAATGATACAATTTGATCGTGTAAGCAAACGTTACCCGAGCGGACAACAAGCTCTACAAAATATAAGCTTCGAACTTGATCGAGGCGAATTTACGTTTCTAACTGGACACTCAGGAGCCGGCAAGAGCACGCTCTTAAAACTGGTCCTCGGCCTCGACAAAGCAAGTGCTGGAATAGTCACAGTTGCAGGTCACAACATCGTACAACTTACCCCGGAAAAAACTGCAGCCAGGCGGCGGATAATAGGGGCTGTATTTCAAGATCATCAATTGCTATCTGATCGAACGGTTTTTGATAATGTAGCTCTACCACTTGAAATTAGTGGCTTCTCGCAAAGAGAGCTTAGAAGCCGAGTCAGAGCCGCACTCGATAAAGTAGGCCTTTTGAGAGTGGAGAAAGCAATGCCCGCAGGGCTTTCAGGCGGACAGCAACAAAGAATTGGGATAGCTCGCGCGATCGTGAATAGCCCCAGTATTATCCTTGCCGATGAACCAACCGGTAACCTTGACAGTGCGCTATCAAACGAAATTATGGACCTTTTTACACAATTTAAATCTCTGGGAGTCTGCGTGCTTGTAGCCAGCCACGACAAGCACTTAATAAATAGGTTTAGCCAAAGGACTCTTGTTTTGAAAGACGGCAATCTAATAGCAGACATTCCAGGAGAGCAAGGTGAAACTGCGTGCGCAAAAGACCAAACAAAACAATAGATTTCAAAAACATTTTCGTGACTCTCTAAGAAGCTTAAGGCAATTTCAAAAAAACCCCTTTTCTTCATTAGCCGCTATTTTAGTTGTCATGCTAACCCTTCTTTTCCCTTCACTGAGCGCTACTGCAGTGTTGGGCTTAAAAAGTTTGGTAGATTCATTTTCCAAGGAGCTAGAGCTGATAGCTTACTTGTACCCTGAAATCAGTGAGAATAAGGCTTTAAAGATAAGTAAGCGCTTACAACTTGACAAAAAAATTGCTACGGCAGAGTTAACTACAAGCACTGCAGCTCTGAAAGAATTCAGCGCCTTATCAGGTTTAGGAGAGATAGCGGCAAACCTGCCTAACAATCCTTTGCCAGCGTCAATAACAATCACCCCAGCAACCAGTAGTACAGAAATAATTGAAAAACTAACCATCGAATTGAGGAACACCTCAGGTATTCAATCGGTGGAAAGCGACCTGCTCTGGTCAGAACGGATTAATTCTTGGTATCAAACGTTGCAAGTATTTTCATCTATCTTAAGTTTATTCTCTCTGGTCGGATTAACCTCGATTTTTGGCTCAATGGCCTACATCGAAGTTCATAAAAGACGGGAAGAGTTTCAAATTATCCATGTCATTGGTGGCAGCATGTTTGACATGATTCGACCTCTTCTGTACTCGGCATTTTTCTCCGGTTTCGCGGCGGGCGCCTTGGCCTATACCCTGTATATCTACACTATACGTTCAATTAAGTTGCAGCTTATTGATTTTATTGGACTTTATGATTTAGCTCCTATCCTGATCAGCTCAACTTCGTTCTATCTTCCCAGCATGAATCCTGCAATCCTAATAATCTCAGCCGCTTTTCTCTCATGGGCATCATCTTTTATCTGCGCATTTTGTCTTATCCGTCAAATAACTTACAAATAGATGATACGGGTTGAAAAAACGAACTTTGGACCAATAAAAAGAATAGTGGTTTAGTTCAGCAAGTTTGATCTCCAATTAGATCAACATCGTATTTGAGCTTAAGATGCGTCCTTCTGAACATAGCGTATTTTGTAAGAAAATGTTAAACTTATTAGTCACGCAGCGTTTATTGTAGCCGTAACACATTGATAAATTTTAGACTTTAAAGGTATTGAGTTATGAGTGCAGGAAAAAGTTTACGAACTTTAAGCCCTATCTCCCCTGGTAGTGATTTATCTGGCTATTTAATCTCGGTGAGCAGTATAGCTATTCTCACCCCCGAGAAAGAACTTGAATTAGCGAAGCAGTATTATTACGAAGACGATGTGACCGCCGCGCGCGAACTGGTCCTCGCACACTTAAGATTTGTGGCACACTTAGCGAAAACCTATTCTGGATACGGACTTTCCCAAGCAGATTTAATTCAAGAAGGTAATGTTGGGTTGATGAAAGCAGTTAAACGCTTCAACCCTGAGGTGGGCGTTCGTCTCGTATCTTTTGCGGTTCATTGGATCAAAGCTGAAATGCATGAATACATTCTTCGAAATTGGAGAATAGTAAAAATTGCTACGACAAAAGCTCAAAGAAAATTATTTTTTAACCTTCGAAGTTCCAAGAAAACGTTAGGCTGGTTGAATAATGAAGAAGCTAATGCGATGGCTGAAGATTTGGGTGTTGATGCCAAAGTCGTCAGACAGATGGAAGGAAGAATGGCTTCTTATGATATGGCATTTGACGCCAGTGACGACAGCGACGACGATGAAGCTTACAAAGCCCCTGCGTATTTCTTAGAAGATCAGGCCTCGGATATTTCACTGCAGGTCGAAGATGACGAATGGAAAGAGACAAATAATCAGAGTCTATACCGAGCAATTAGTGACTTAGATGATCGCAGCAAAGATATTCTTACGTCTCGATGGCTAAGCGAAAATAAAGCCACATTACACGAGCTGGCTGCGAAATATGATGTCTCCGCGGAACGAATCAGACAGCTTGAGAAAAATGCGATGAGCAAAATGAAAGATAAAATTGCTCTTTAGAGACCAGATCCAATTAAAGCCGCGCACACCGCGGCTTTCTTATGTCCTCAGAAGTATTAAGCCATTAATTAAATGATCGCCTTATGAAAAATTTATTCATGACTATTGCTGCAGTCAGTGGCTTTCTAGTTGTGGGCATCGGAGCATTTGGTGCACATGTTATACAGTCATCTCTTACTCCAGAGTCATTCGCTACGTTTCAAACAGGCGTCCTCTATCACATGGTTCATACCCTGGCCTTGCTAGGCATCAGCATACTAATAACAAAATCTCAAAATATATCGATATTAAATGCCAGCGGGTGGTTTTTTACATTTGGTATCGTTCTTTTTTCGGGAAGCTTATACCTGCTCAGCATTAGTGGAATTAAAATTCTAGGCGCTATCGCGCCTTTTGGCGGCCTTTCATTCCTTTGCGGCTGGTCGTGCCTTATAAGATTTTCAATAAAAGTTAAAAACTAAGGTCAAATAACTTCAACATCTCTTTTCTGTTTAAAATCTTTAGAACAATAAGCGCTCTGCACAAATTTTTACAATACTCTATAGAAATAAAGCATAATTAACTGTCTCAATAAAGCTCGCATAGACAATTTTGAAAAACGTTCAGTCCTATTTAAAACGCAGAAATTCTAATCGCTAATGACACATGACTTAAAAAATACAAATCGGGCCCGACCCATTAAAAGCTTTGTGATTCGTGCGAGTCGAATTACCAATGCCCAAAAACTTGCTATAGAGAAATATTGGAAACTTTACGTATTAGAGTTCACAAAAACCCCTATAGATCTCAGTCACACGTTTAAAGATCAATCTCCCTTAATCGTAGAAGTTGGTTTTGGAATGGGAGACTCTCTTCTTGAAATGGCAAAAAATCAACCCGACAAAAATTTTATCGGTATAGAAACTCACAAACCGGGAGTCGGGAAGTTGCTGCATGGCATTATTTCCGAAAAACTAGAAAATTTAAAAATTTTCTGCCACGACGCTAAGGAGGTTTTAAACTTTTCCATCGGGAAAAACACGGTAAGCAAACTTCTCATTTTTTTCCCTGACCCTTGGCATAAAAAAAAGCATAACAAAAGACGGTTAATACAGGCCGATTTTATAGGTTCTATATTGCCAACACTTAAGGAGGGCGGGTGCATCCACTTAGCAACTGATTGGCACCCATATGCCGAGCACATGATGGAAGTGCTCGAATCAACTGAAGGGACTTTCAACCTGATGGGACCAAGAAAATTTTCCCTCAACCCCGATAGACCACCTACAAAATTCGAAAAACGAGGGAAACTTTTAGGTCATAGCATTTACGATCTGGTTTTCACAAAAAAGACCGGCACTTAAAACCAAAGTCGATGTTCATTCTCTTTCAGCCATAAAGCATATTCCTTTGATTTCGGGCAAATCGATTCTACCATCGCCCAAAATTTCGGAGAATGATTCATATAACGCAGATGACAGACCTCGTGACTAATCATATAGTCAATCACCCCAAGGGGAGCCAACATAATAAGCCAATTAAACTGTAACACTCCTTTTGAGGTGCAATGCCCCCATTTTGTCTTTGTTTTTCTAAATTTTATATTAGTTATTTTTTCATCCAGACCTAGATGCTTAGCAATATTCATCGTTCTTAAGACCATATATGCCTTAGCCTTTTCGATTAAATAACCCTTAACTATTTCCTCAGCTTTTGCTTTATTCAGAGCGTGCCCATAAACAATGAATTGATTGCCATCAATTTTGACCTTTGACAGCCTTGACTCTCTAAACTCAATTCTTAACTCTCTTGCTCTGAGAAAAATAACTCCGCCATTTCTAAACCTTAATCGTTCAGAATCGCGTTTTTTTTCATCACGCAAACGCTTGGCAATCCAAACACGGTGACCTAGAACAAAATTATTGACTTCTTTCTTCGACGTGTACCTCGGAACTCGGACTTCAACTTTACGATGCGCAATAAAAATGCCAAGTGTTTTACGGCTCTTCCGGTAAACTTCAAACTTAACTCCATTTTCCATAAATGAAAAACTAGGCATGCTGCTTTTGTCTAAACATCCATCTCTATTTGGGTCGTTTGTAACCAAGAAATTTTTCTCTAATATACGTGTCATCGGTTTACTAGCAGACGTAAATTTACTGAAATTGCTTGCCTTTGGCAAAATACTAAATTGATTTCGGCGGTGGGTCACGCTATACGAGATCTTTCTTGGTATAGTATTAAAACCAAGCCTATACACTTGACGATACCGAATAATACACCCATTTAAAAAAGAAGTGGTATTCATGAATAACCGCCAATCTAAAGACACCTTATTCAACACGCCCAACGAGCACAGAAGCTTCACTTTTGATGAGCAAGTGGCGACCGTTTTTGACGATATGATTAATCGATCAGTGCCTGGCTATAGCGCTATTATTGATATGGTTGGTCAGCTTGCTCACCGTTATTGCAAGAATGGAAGTATAATTTACGATCTTGGTTGTAGTCTTGGCGCAAGCAGTCTCTCCATTACTCGACATATTGAACACAACGATTATGAAATTATTGCAATTGATAATTCTGAAGCCATGGTCTCACGGCTTAAAGCAGATCTGCAAAATCAGAAAGGTGCTACGAAGCAAATAAAAGTTAAGTTAGAAGACATAAGAGAATCAGAAATAAAGTCGGCATCAATGGTGATACTCAATTTCACTCTCCAGTTTATTAATGTAAAGGACCGGGACCAGTTGATAAAAAAAATTAGTGCGGGAATGCGACCTGGTGGCCTACTGATTATTTCAGAAAAAGTCTCTTTTACAAACATGGAGATGAATAGTCTTTTTATCGACCTTTATCACAAATTTAAGGAAAAGCAAGGATACAGTGAACTTGAAATCAGTCAAAAAAGAGATGCATTAGAGAACGTCTTAATCCCGGAGTCTTTAGAGAAACATTATGAACGGCTTCTAGCTGCGGACTTTGAATTGATTGAAACTTGGCTCAAGTATTTTAACTTTGCGTCAATTATCGCGTTTAAAAAATAACTTTAGGTCAATTTTTTCTAATGAGCTTACTTTCATGATAAACGAACGCTTTAGACATATGATCGCAGGTTCGATGTTGGAACCACTAGATTATTTATTTGACAAGAATTACTTAAGCAGCATTAAAGAAGGAGATTTCCCAAAATGGCTGAAACTGATAAGCGCAATGCCGCAAATCGAGACAGATTTTATTGACCTCGGCGAGGAGGTTACAATTGGGCGTGCTAGTGACGCGCCGAAAACTGTAATTTCAAAAGTTGAAAAACAGCTTAGGGGATTTATTCCTTGGAGAAAAGGCCCCTTTAGTTTATTTGGAATACGGATTGATTCGGAATGGAAAGGCGGGTACAAGTGGCAAAGAATGGCAGATAAAATTTCGCCATTAGATGGGCGTAACGTTCTAGATGTAGGTTCTGGGAATGGATATTTTGGATACCGAATGATTGAAGCGGGGGCCAGTAATGTAATCGGACTAGAGCCACATTTGGCTTACGTCGCACAAGCATGGGCTCTGAGTCATTTTGCGCCAAGTATCAATAATTTCATCTTGCCAATTCCGCTCAACAAACTGCCGAACCCATGCCAATATTTTGATACGGTGTTTTCGATGGGGGTTCTGTATCACCAGAAATCGCCAATTGATCATCTCTTCGAGCTTCGTCAAGCTCTGAAACCTGGAGGCGAACTTGTTTTAGAAACAATTTATGTTGATGGGCCGGACGGCTATTGCCTAACACCAAAAGAGACATATGCTCGCATGCGAAATGTTTGGTTTATACCGACAATTTTAACGATAAAAAAATGGTTGAGCCGAGCCGCGTTTTCAGATGTGCAAATAATTGATGAGTCTCCAACAACGGTACTGGAGCAAAGAGCCACCGCTTGGATGCCCTATAAATCATTACAAGACGGACTACATGATAGAAATTCAAATCTTACAAAGGAAGGGTACTTGGCTCCGAAGCGAGTAGTTATAACCGCAAGAAATTAACTATTCAAAATTGATGTTAATTATTTGATCTTGGCTTCTTTATAAATTACATGTTTCCGAGCGACTGGATCAAATTTTTTGATCTCCATCTTATCGGGCATAGTACGCTTATTCTTGTCTGTCGTGTAAAAATGACCGGTATTAGCCGTAGAATTCAATCGGATTTTATCTCTCATTTACAATCTCTTTATATTGGAAAATTTAAACGCGAACGCCACTTGCGCGAACATCGGCAAGGACCTTATCTATCCCTAACTTATCAATAATACGCATGCCCTTTGTCGACAACTTCAATTTAACGAACTTATTTTCTGACTCTACCCAGAATCTATGTGTGTGAAGATTCGGAGAAAATCGACGCTTTGTTTTATTGTTGGCGTGAGATACATTATTCCCGGTAATTGGTTTTTTTCCAGTTACCATACAAACTTTGGACATTTTACAGCCTCTCTTAACAAAATTTTATAATTCGTTTGGAAAGCACCCTTTGAATGCTTAAGTCACTTTTTAGACTCAATATCTACAGACACGGGGTAGAGGGAAGTGAGATCATCAAAATAGCTGCGTTTTATAGCAAAAACATCATCCGAACGCAACAATTATAGAGGTTTATGAACATTAAACAAATTCTTCTTTGAGACTGTAATAATAACTCTTGATCCAATGTCTTTGTGGGGATTAGGCCGACGGTTGCCCATAGATCAATTCGACAACATTGACTGCTAATTGCCCTTAAAGTGATGCGCTGTTAACCTAAGTCTCTGATTTTAATAGCTGAGTGAAGCACTGAATGCTGCCCCTTGCAAATAAACGAATTATCCTCGGAATTACTGGCGGAATCGCTGCATACAAATGTGCAGAACTCACGCGTGGGTTCGTCAAAGCAGGCGCAGACGTCAAAATAGTCATGACAAAATCTGCGGAAGAATTTGTTACACCCCTCACACTTCAAGCGCTGTCGGGAAATAGAGTGCACCAGAATCTTTTAGACATAGAAGCAGAAGCCGCGATGGGACACATTGAGCTCGCTCGTTGGGCAGACATAATAATAATCGCTCCAGCAACCGCAAATTTCATTGCTCGAGCGGCCCAAGGTAAGGCCGAAGATCTTCTTACAACAATACTTCTGGCGACCCCATCTTTAATAGCAATAGCACCGGCGATGAACGTCGAAATGTGGACAGACAAACAAACCCAAACTAATGTAGAAATTTTGAGAAAAAGAGACGTCATAGTACTCGGGCCGTCGTCGGGGTCACAAGCCTGCGGTGATGTCGGATTGGGTCGCATGTTAGAGCCTGAATTAATCATTGATTCCGTAACACAATCGTTCCAAACAGACATTCTCACTGGGCGTAAAATACTGATAACTGGGGGTCCGACACGTGAAGCAATCGATCCTGTCAGATACATAAGTAATCACAGCTCTGGGAAAATGGCATATGCCTTGGCGAGCGAGGCTGTTAACGCAGGAGCAGAAGTGCTGCTCGTAAGCGGACCGGTTATGGAAACAGTCCCGGAACGCGTGACTTGCTTAAAAGTGACATCAGCAGACGAAATGCTTCACCTCGTTCTGTCGCGCATGCAAGACGTCGATATTTTTATTGGTGTAGCTGCGATAGCTGATTATCGACCAGCAAAAGAAGAAAAACAAAAAATCAAAAAACACAAAAATCAAATAGATTTAACCTTAATAAAAAATCCTGATATCATTTCTGAGGTCGCATCATTACCTAATCGACCGTATATTGTAGGTTTCGCGGCTGAAACTGAAAACATATTAGAAAATGGCGTTGAGAAATTAACCAGAAAAAATTTAGATTTGCTGTTCGCTAATGACGCTACAGAAACTTTTGGAAGCGATGTTGTGGCCTCAACTGCAATTTTTGCAGATGCGAATTTCACCATTAAATCTGGTAAAAAATCAGCTGTTGCGCGTCACATGCTGCAAATCATAGCTAATAAGCTTCCGGCAAATTAAAGCCCTTCATTGAAAACGTTAGAACTGCATGCTTTGAGTTCAAAAAATAACCTTCCAAATGGAAAAGAAATGTCAAATTCCTTAGCTAATGCAAAGAATATTGCGACGATCTTAACGGAGGCGTTACCTTATATTCAAAAGTTCACGTCGCGTACCATCGTTATAAAATATGGCGGTAACGCTATGGCAAACGAAGACCTTCAGAATAGCTTTGCGCGTGATATTGTTTTGATGAAGTTGGTGGGCATAAATCCAATTATAGTTCACGGTGGCGGGCCTCAAATCGGAAAGCATCTCGAAAAACTTAGCATTGAATCTAATTTTGTTGATGGCTTGAGAGTCACAGATAGCGAAACCATGAGCGTTGTTGAAATGGTCCTTGGTGGGCTAGTTAATAAACAAATTGTCTCACTTCTCAATAAGCACAACGGAAAAGCAGTTGGAATAACCGGAAAAGATGCGAATCTTATCTATGCCAAAAAATTAAAAGTGCCTAATAAAGACAAGGTTAGCTCTAAGCCTGAGGTTGACCTCGGGCAGGTTGGGCAAGTCTTGAGTATAAATACCGAAATTTTAGATGTAATGAAAGACAGCGATATTATTCCGGTT
>MDTG01043074.1_pt1 | contig 16036 bp, 17 predicted proteins | sample 811421 | NCBI WGS metagenome assembly MDTG01 (sample SAMN05326645, study PRJNA326480) | marine metagenome | isolation source: seawater | place: Pacific Ocean: South East | collected 2011 | reverse complement strand
ATACTGAGTATATCAAATATTATGCCGATATCAGATAATTCAATTGAATATCAACTTATAGATCAATATTGTAATGATGCATCTTTTAGAAGAGGCCTCTCTAGAAACACGATACTAGCCTATAAATCTGATCTTAAAATATTCCTTACATGGCTTGAACATGAAAAAATAAAATTCTCTAGTGCAGATAGAATTATAATTAATAATTATCTTGCAGAACGATTGGATAAAGGCACATCAGTCAGTACTGTACAAAGAATAATTACTTGTATTAAATCATTCTATTCATTCTTATTTGAAAATAAAATTATAGATAATAACCCTGCACAACTTATAGAAAATCCAAAAAAAAGGAGAAAGCTACCAACTATCATTTCAGAAGATGAAGTAGAAAAACTTCTAGAATCACCTGATGTAAAAACAAGCACTGGATTGAGAGACAAATGTATACTTGAGCTATTGTATTCTGCAGGATTAAGAATTAGCGAGCTATTAAATATTAGAGTAAATCAAATCTCTAAGGAAAAACCATTTTTGAAAATAAAAGGTAAAGGAAATAAGGAGAGACTCGTACCAATAGGTTCATCAGCAATGAACTTATTGATGTTATATATTGATACATATAGAGCTAATTTAAAGCCAAGCAATCATATTGATATGTTATTTCTAAATGAAAATGGTTCTATTATTACAAGACAAGCTTGTTGGGAGATGATTCAAAGGCACGCTACAGTCTCTCTTATTAATAAAAAAATATCTCCCCATAATTTAAGACATGCATTTGCAACACATTTACTTAATAATGGAGCAGATTTAAGGACTGTACAGATGCTACTTGGTCATGCTAGTCTGTCAACAACACAAATTTACACTCATATTGCTAAGGAGAGATTAGTAAAATTTCATCAAAAATACCATCCTAGAGGATAACTATGAAAAATATTTTTTTATTTCTTACTCTTGCATTGTTAGTTTCATGCGCTAAAAGAGATGATGCTGATATTGATCTAAGAAAAACAATTTCTATTGCTTATCCAGATATTGCGATAGATGAAATAAAAAAAATCGATGAAAACTTTCATGAAATTATTATAAATAATCAAATTTACTATGCTACGAACGACGGCAAATATCTTATCGTAGGCAATATAATCGATTTGAATACAAAAGAAAGCATTACTGAAAATACTAAAATGAATCAAAGATTATCAATAATTAACATGATTGACATGAAAAATCTCATGATATTTAAACCTAATAAAACTGATCATATCCTTACCATCTTTACTGATACATCATGCCCATATTGTCAAAAACTTCATAATGAAATTCCTGGTTTATTAGAAAATAATATTGAAGTTAGATATGTTTTATTCTCACGTAATGGAAGTGAAGTAGATGCATATCAACAACTTGTAGCAGCATGGTGCTCTGATAATAAGGTTAAGGCTTTAGAGGATTTATTTGCTGGTGATATATTAGAGGAGGGCGCTAAGTGTGAGAACCCAATTGCTAAAAACTTTGAGCATGCCAGTTCATTATCTGTTGAAGGTACGCCAACTATCTTTCTTGAGGATGGAAGAATCATACCTGGCTATCAAAACTATGAAAAAATAATAGCTTTTATAAATCAGTAATAACTTACAAAAACTTTTTTTCAATATTATTTAAAAAATTATATATTTTTTTGAATTGATCTTCCATACCAGAAAATCTCGAATCAGTTATCGCTTTATCTAATTCTCTGCGAGCTTTTGCAAGTGTAGTCCATGGTAATTTTTCTTCAGTATTTGATATTTTATCTTTTATATAATCTTGATGCTCTTTTCTAGTCTCTTTAGTAAGTAAATCATTTCTATCTGAATACATTTTTCTTTTATATAGTTCTACTAATCTTTTATCTTCAAGAGAATTTAATTCTTTGTCTAAATCATGAGGATCTTCTATTATTGATAATTGTTGAATTATTTTCCAGTCACTTGGACCTGTAAAGCCGTGATATAACATTTCATCTACATGATCTGATGCAGACATGTAATCTCGGCTATCAATTTGATAATCTGCAAGCTGATCTACAAGATATTGATTAACATTCATAATAAAATTACTTGAAGATTTAACTAAGTTAGCTCTTTCTTCGTATAATATTTTATTTTCTAGATAGTCCTTTTTTTGAACATCATTCATATGTTTTTCTTCTAGAAATATAGGATAGTCATTACTTTTAACTTTTTTTAGAATCTTATTCTTAAATAATCCTCCTATACTTCTTGTCCTTGAGTTTATTATATCATCTGTAACTTCTTCATTTAAATTATAAAATATAATTTCTTTTGCATTATCAGGGTTACTGGTAACCAAGGATACTGGTATATAAGTACCCGTTGCATTTGTTGGTGGAATTATAAGAATATTATTGTTATTGATATATTCATTAACATTTTTATAACTTCTAAACTGAATCATATGTTCCCATAATTCTGGTTCATTTTTTTTAATAATATTTGCTAAGTCTATTGTGGCATCAACATCACTCATCGCATCATGAGCAAATTCATGTTTTATTTCATTATTTTCTGCAAGTCTCTCTAGCTTTAAGCTCCTTTTGCCAGTTTTTTCATCACTTGGAATATTCAGATAGGGCTTATCTAGATTACAGACTGCTAGAATTATCTTAAACAGGTCTGCTCTAGAATTATTGTTCGTGTTCGTAAGATAGGGAGCATGGAGAGATTGATAAAAACTACATCTAAGAAACTTCTCATCAAAATTAATATTATTATATCCAATAAAAATTGCAGGAGACCATGAGACTAATTTTGTATGTACTCTATCCATAAATTCATAGAAGGATTGTTCATGACTTAATTGATCTAAGTCAGTTTTTGTGATGAGCATTGCAACAGGTGATGGAATAACGCCGTCTCTTAATCGACATTTTTCATTGAACTCATCGACAATATTAAAGTTCTCATCAACTAGTTTTGCTGCAAGCTGAATGGGCTGATCAAAGTACCAACTTAACCCAGAAGTTTCAAAATCATAAAAAACATAATTCATTTATATTGTATGTTGGATAGTGTAATCTTATTATACACAACAATGGCAAAAAAGACATACACCGCATCTGATATAGAAATTCTAAAAGGAATAGAGCCGGTTCAAAAAAGGCCTGGTATGTATACTGACACATCTACACCTAATCATTTATTACAAGAGGTATTAGATAATTGTGTTGATGAATCTATTGCTGGATTCTGTAGCAATATTGATATTACTTTAAATACTGATGGGTCATATACAGTCAAAGATGACGGACGGGGTATGCCAGTAGATATCCATCCAGAATACAAAAAATCCGGAGTAGAGGTTATTATGACCAATTTACATTCTGGTGCTAAATTTAGTAATAAAAACTACAAATATTCTGGGGGGCTTCACGGGGTAGGTGTATCCGTTGTGAGTGCATTATCCGAATCTCTTATTGTTGATATTGAACGTACTGGTGATCAAAATCTTCATCAGATTTCATTTAAAAATGGAATAATCAGTAAAAAATTGTCTACTATTGCTAAAACTACAAAAAATTCTCATGGTACCCGTATTACTTTTAAGCCAAATAAAAAATATTTTGATAGTGAAGACATTCAAATTACTAGATTACATAAGCTGGTAGAAGCAAAAACTATTTTGAAGCCGGGCTTAAAGATAACAATTAATGATTTAAAGTACAAAACTGGTAATAAAGTATATTGCCATACAGGATCCTTAGATTTATATTTAAAAAATAGTCTAAAATTGCAAACACTGCTTCCAATAGACCCAATTTTAATAGAACTTGATGATGATTTATTTGAAGTCTCTTCAACAATTTGTTGGATAGATGATATTGAAGAAATTATTCAAGATAGTTATGTAAACCTAATACCAACTTCTGATGGCGGTACCCATGTAAACTCTTTAAAATCTGCAGTTGCTGATTCTTTACGAGATTTCATGATTACTCACAAAATTATGCCAAAGAACTTAAAAATTATCTCAGATGATATATGGAAAAATACATCTTATCTGATCTCAATCAAAATTTCTGACCCTCAGTTTGTTGGTCAAACAAAAAATAAATTACAATCCACCTCTATTGCATCGAAACTATCATCTCAATTAAAGGATAGATTAGAATTGTGGCTCAACAACCATTCTGATACTGCTGAAGAAATATCAAACCTTGCTATACAGAATGCTTATCAAAGATTATCTAATAATAAAACAAAGAAGATAAAGGCTTCAACTAAGAGTATTATAATGCCAAGTCGTTTATCGGACTGTTCTAGTAAAGATAATAATGTAAATGAATTATTTCTCGTAGAAGGAGACTCTGCTGGGGGTTCTGCAAAACAAGCCAGAGATAGAACCTTTCAAGCTATTTTGCCTTTGAGAGGAAAGATACTTAACACATGGGAAGTTAGTTCATCAAAGATACTTGAATCAAAAGAAGTTCAGGATATATCGACTGCAATAGGTGTAAAACCTGGTGAAAGTAACCTATCGTCATTGAGGTATGGAAAAATTTGTATATTGGCTGATGCAGATTCTGATGGTTTGCATATCGCAACATTACTTATTGCTTTGTTTGTTAAGCATTTTCCTGATCTTATCCTAAATGAACATATCTACGTTGCTCTTCCACCGCTCTATCGCTTAGATTATAAAAATAAAACCTACTATGCTATTTCTGACGATCATTTAAATAAAATACTTGGTCAATATAAAATTAAATCTACAGATAGTAATTTAAGTATAACTAGATTTAAAGGTTTAGGTGAAATGAACCCATCTCAGCTTAGAGATACTACTCTGACTCCAGCATCTAGAAAACTTATCCTATTATCCCTTGACCATAAAAGTAAGGATATAAAGAAATTAAATATGATGCTATCAAAGAAAACAGCTCCCGACAGAAAAGTATGGTTAGAAAAGAAAGGTAATCTTGCTCAAACAAGCTAATGACAAAAAATAGAGATTTATTTTCATCAAATATAGAAAAAGTATCAATAGGGGACTTTAGTGAAGATGCGTATTTAAATTATTCTATGTACGTAATTTTAGACCGCGCACTTCCTAGTTTATTAGACGGCCTAAAACCTGTTCAGAGGAGAATAATTTATGCTATGAGTGAATTAGGGTTAAAACACTCTACCAAACATAAAAAATCCGCTAGAACAGTTGGAGATGTATTAGGAAAATTTCATCCTCACGGAGATACCGCATGTTATGAAGCAATGGTGATAATGGCACAAGCATTTGCTTATAATATGCCGTTAATTGACGGACAAGGTAATTGGGGTACACAAGATGACCCTAAGTCTTTTGCAGCTATGAGGTATACAGAATCAAAGCTTACACAATATTCAGAATTATTACTTCATGATTTAAAAAATGGTACATCAGATTGGATACCCAATTTTGATGGAACATTAAATGAACCTAAATTTTTACCATCTCAAATTCCTAATATTCTTATAAATGGAAGTTCAGGTATAGCAGTAGGTATGTCGACAGATATCCCACCGCATAATCTTGGCGAGATTATATTGGCGGTTCAATATATTATTAATAACCCTAAGTGTAGTATTAGGCAACTTATGGAATTCATCCCAGCGCCAGACTACCCAACTGGTGCACACTTATTGCAAGATGAATCCGATATAGATACTATCTATAATGAGGGTACGGGTAACATTAAATTGAGAGCTGAATACAGCTATCATGGGAAGACTATAGAAATAACATCCTTACCTTATCAAGCCTCGACTACAAAAATTATTGAACAAATTCAGTCACAAATCATTGATAAAAAGATTACTTTTATAAACTCAATCGAAGATCAATCTGACGAGAAAAATCCTGTAAAAATAATTATAAAAATTAAAGGAAATAGTCATGACCCAAATGATGTTATGAATCATTTATACTTCACGACCGATTTAGAGAGAAGTTATAGAGTCAATCTAAATATGATTTCAATGGATGGTAAACCAAAGGTTATGAATTTGAAAGAAATCTTAACTGAATGGGTCTCATTTAGAATCAATACATATAAAAGAAAACTTAATCATGAGAACAACAATATACTTGATAGACTTCACATACTTGAAGGATTTTTAATTGTATACAAGCATCTAGATAAGATTATAGAAATACTGAGGAATGAGGATAATCCAAAACTAAAGATAATGAAAATAGGGAAATTTTCTGAAAAACAATATGAATCTATAATTAATATGCGATTAAGAAATATTGCTAAACTTGAAGAAGATAAAATAAAAGATGAGTATAAAAAACTTCATAAACGAAATAAAGAGATAAACTCTATTCTTAAATCTAAAGCAAAACTCAATAAATTAATCATTCACGAGCTTGATATTCTAAGTGAAGAGTATGCACACGATAGAAGAACAAATATTTTATGTGATACAGACTCATCTAAACAAATCATACAAGAAATAAAAATATCAAGTGAGCCAGTATCTTTAATTTTATCAAGTAATGGATGGATCAAAACTAGCAAAGGTAGTTCTGCATCACTCGATAATTTAACATTTAAATCAGGTGATTCATATCTTGATCATTTAGATATAGAAAACAATAAGCAAGTATCATTTTTAGATCAAAAAGGTTTCATATATTCAATGATGGTCAATGATATTCCTTCTGGGAGAGGTTATGGTGAATCTTTGAAAAAATATTTCAATATTGATGATGGAGTACATATCACTGGAATGTTGGATACCTCTAATGATTTACACACTCTGTTTATCTCTGAGTCCGGTTATGGGTTCCTATGTAAGAATAAGGAACTTTTATCTTCAAACCGAAACGGAAAATCAATTGTTAAAAATAAACAATCAAATATTATTATGCCACTTGAAGTTGATGCTAAAAATTTTGATTATTATTTACTTGTAACTAACAACCAATACCTCATTTTATCTAAGCTTGATGATATTCCGATTTTAACCAAAGGGAAGGGTGTGAAATTAATTAACATACCTAAAGCTGAAGATAGCGAAAAGGTTATATTTTCTGGGGTAATTAGAGCAGGTCAAAGACTTGAAATATCTGCAGAAAATAAAAGAAGCAAATATATTGAATTTAAGGAACTTCAACCATATATTATGACTAGAACGAGGCGTGGAAAGAAAATTGAGCAGAAATTTATCCACAAGAATATGGAATTAAATTATAATATAGGATAACCATGAAAAGAATTTTTTATTTTATTGTAGTCAACATCGCAATACTGTTTGTTTTAAGTATCTTTCTATCACTTACAGGCTTTACCGGCATTCTTCAGTCGAATGGCGTGGATCTTGATTATGATTCACTTATGCTATTTTCACTTGTTTTTGGTATGGGCGGTTCATTCATATCCCTATACATGTCTAAGTGGATGGCTAAATCCATGGCAGGTGTTAAATTAATTACTAACCCATCAAATGAATTTGAAAGATGGTATTTAGATGTCGTAAAAAAACAATCATCACAACTCGGATTAAAAATGCCAGAGGTGGGGATGTTCAATTCACCTCAGCCTAATGCTTTTGCTACTGGTTCATCCAAAAATAGTTCATTAGTTGCACTAAGCACAGGGCTTGTTAGCGCAATGAGTAGGGATGAAATTGAAGCTGTAATAGGCCATGAAATGAGCCATGTAGCGAATGGTGACATGATAACACTTACACTCATTCAAGGAATAGTTAATGCCTTTGTAATATTCTTCTCCCGAGTAATCGGTCATTTTGTAGATAGAGTTATCCTAAAAAATGAGAGAGGATATGGTATAGGTTATTTTTTCACTGTAATATTTGCCCAAGTGGTATTAGGAATACTTGCATCAACTATAGTGTGTTGGTTCTCAAGAATGAGAGAGTTTAGAGCAGATATTGGTGGTGCTCAGCTAACTTCTAAAACTAAAATGATTAATGCTCTTAAAGCACTTGAGCGCCAAGTAGCAGCACCATTGCCAGATCAAATGTTAGCATTCGGCATATCTAATAAAGGACAATCTAGTACATTAAAAAAATTATTTTCTACTCATCCACCTTTAAGAAAAAGAATAGAAGCTCTAGAAAATTCTGATATTGAATCTGTGCCGCAAGAACAACTTAATTAATGGTTGATCATTCACTTCTTAGAAATGGCAACAAAGTTCTTGTTGATAATCAACCCTATGTAATCATGGATACAGACTTTGTTAATCCAGGTAAAGGCCAAGCGTTTACTAAAATTAAGATAAAAAATCTTTTAAATAAGAAAACTATTGAAAAGACTGTTAAAATTGGTGAAGAACTCAATGAAGCAGATGTTCTTAACACTTCAATGCAATTTCTCTATCAAGAATCAAATACTTTATTTTTTATGAATCTTGAATCTTATGAACAGATTGAATTAAATGTATCTTCAATAGACTTTGATCCTAGATGGTTAAATGATGGTGATGAATGCAACGTTACAATATGGAATGATGCTATCATAGATGTTGAGCTTCCTAATTTTGTTGTATGTAAAGTTACATCGACAGAAAGTGTTGCAAAAGGAGATACTGTGTCATCTACACTTAAAGATGCAAAATTAGATAATGGTATCACTGTAAAAGTTCCAGCATTCATCAAACAAGGTGAGGACATTAAACTTAATCCAAGTACATCTGAATATTCGTCAAGAGCAAAAAATGACTAAAGCGCAAGAACGTAGAAAAGCTGTTGAACAAGCTATACAAGAACATAAAGCAAAAAAAAACAAATACATAATAGCTGCAGTATTTTGGTTTTTATCAAGTTTGTATATTTATTCAAATGATGCAGGCTTTTCTGATGTTTACTCATTAAAGCCTTTTGTTTACTTTATAGTAGGTCCAGTCTTTGCATCTATTGTATTTGGTAACATCATGTTCTTCATGCAAAAAATAATAGAAAAAGGCGTAATTGGTTTTTTCGGAAAGAATTCTCAAAACCTCGTTTTACCAGTGATCTCATTCGTATTCTTTTGTGCACTAGTCGGAATGTTTATCGTAATATTCAAATTTGCTGAACTACTACAAACCATCATCTAGCCAAAATCAGATAAAACTAACCTGTTTTTATCCATCAATTAAATTAATAGATACAATAATATTATAATCATGTATTATGATTTTTATGCCTATACTTATGAGAGACATACTATTACCTTTACTTATATCAACTATCTATTGGCTAGCTTTATATAATGGCGTCTTATTTCTTAACCTTTTTGTTTTTGTTGTTTTGTCTATTGTTTATGTTTATTACTGCAAATGGGTTAATGCGAATTATGAGCATATGTTTTCTAAAGAGTCTGTTGATGAAAAACTCAAAGACATGAATGGTTTCTCAAGACGTATTATTACAGGTATATGGATATCACACTTTGCATTCTTCTTCTTTGGCGGGATAAGCTTAGGCGTTTCAGTACCTTTTATCATCTACTTCAATTTGTAAATAATAGTTAATATTATCAATATCGTAATAGATCATGACTGATATATATGAACAAGCAAAAGACAAATTAAATGACTTTATAAAAAACGATATTCTTACTTACTCCAAGAATAGGAACTATGATTATGGATCTAAAAACAGATCCAATGTATCACATCTATCAAAATACATAACCCATCGTGTCATCAATGAATATGATGTTATTAATTTAGCACTATCAGAGTACTCTTTATCCAAAATAGAAAAATATGTTCAAGAAGTATTTTGGAGGGTTTATTGGAAAGGATGGCTAGAACATAGACCACAGGTATGGATTGATTATTATGAATATTCAGCCAACTATCTAAATAGTGAAGACTATAAAAAGGCTATAGAAGGAACAACAGGAATTGTATGTTTTGATAATTGGGTAGAGGAGTTAGTAAATGAAAATTACTTACACAATCATACAAGGATGTGGTTTGCAAGCATATGGATATTTACGTTAAATCTCCCATGGCAATTAGGCGCTAATTTTTTTATGAAACATTTGCTGGATGGTGACAGTGCCTCGAACACTCTCAGCTGGAGATGGGTAGCAGGCCTTCAAACAATTGGGAAACATTATTTAGCAACAGCGTCTAATATCAGTAAATTTACTAATAATGTTTATAAACCGCAAAACTTAAATGAAAATGCATTGCCACTTAATGAAAACAAAACCTATGACTTAACAGATATAAACTATTCTACTTTAGAACAAAGCAGTGATACGCTTCTAATAGTTGATAATGATCTTTCTTTGAAAAATTATGAAGATATCTATTCAAAATACAAATATATCTATTTGCTGTACCTTTCTAATGAATGTAGACACATTGAGCTCAGTGAAAATGTATTAAATTTTAAGCATTCAATACTTCAAGATTTTTCTAATAAATATTCTAAATCACAGATAATAAATGGAAGTGATTTAAAAAAAGAGATGAATAAAGCTCAAAACATAGATGTTGTTTATCCATGTATTGGAGAAAACCATTCATTTTTGGAAAATAACAAAAACAATTGCAAATTAAATTATATCTATGGACAAGAGGATTTGTTCTGTTGGAAATATGCAAAAAAGGGATTTTTCAATTTTAAAAAGAATATACCATTAATTATTGATAAAATTATCAAATCGAAAGATTTTTTTGTCTAGGCAAGGACATGTACTCTAGAAGCCTTTTTGTTTTGCAAAAGCAGCATAGTTCTTTTTACCAATAGCTATTTTTAGGCTCATCTTGTAACTGGCTTTTTGATCATCTATACATATTACTTTGCTCCTAATTATATCTTGATCATCATAAATCCCTGTTAGGGTGTCAACATCAATGCTTAGTAGAATTTTATTTTGACTATCATCTAACCTTTTATAAATATCAATTTTTTGACCCAAGGTATAGCTTCTAAACACATCAACCTCGCCATCATGGTAGTCTACTACCAAATCTTTGTACCCCCTGTCTATCCACCACGAAATTATATGCACATGATCATTTAAGAATTTTAAAGAAAAATCTACAGTATTATTGGAAGTATCTGAAAAACTACATAAATATTCAGCAGTGGACAGGTTTCTTTTATCAATATTAGAGCAATTACTCAATAAGAATATAGAAAAGAAAATTAAAAAGATTTTCATTAGTTATATTATTTCAACATCAAGGTAAGGATAATACCCGTAAACATTACGATAGATAAAGAAGCAAGAACGGGTAATTTTTTCATTATACCTTTTCTCCAGAAATCAGGCTCTTTTCGCCATGTATCTGTGTCTTTCCAAAATGCTGAATCTTTTTTATTTTCTTTCATAATTTCAGTTATTTATATTATCATATTTTTTTTTTAAAACTTAAGCTCAGATAAATTTATTGTTAATATGCCATATGTCAAATAAATATGATGTCATCATTATTGGTGCTGGTGCTGCAGGGATGATGTGTGCCATTGAATCTGGTAAACGTGGTAAATCTGTCTTGCTGGTAGATCATGCTGCTAAAATTGCAGAGAAAATAAGAATATCAGGTGGCGGTAGATGTAATTTTACAAATATAAATACGAAGCCTAGAAACTTTATTTCACAAAATCCTAATTTTTCAATTTCTGCACTAAATCAGTACACACAACATGATTTCATAGAACTCATTAAAAAACATAATATTGCTTATCATGAGAAAACCCTTGGACAGCTTTTTTGTGATCATAAATCTCAATTAATCATAGACATGCTATTATCCGAGTGTAACCAAGCTAATGTCAAAATTAAAAAAAGTTTTGTTGTAGATAAAGTTGAAAAAGTAAATGATGACTATATTGTCATCAACAATAATGATAAGTATTTTTCTAAATCACTTGTTATTGCTACAGGAGGTCTTTCAATTCCAAAAATTGGAGCTACTGATTTTGGATATAAAATAGCCAATCAATTCAATTTAAATATTGTTGAAACACAACCCGCATTAGTTCCATTAACTTTCACAGATGAAATATTATCGTTATGCAATGAATTAAGCGGATTATCACTTAATGCAAATATCTCTCAAGGAAATATATCATTTGAAGAGGGAATGTTATTCACACATAGAGGGCTGAGTGGTCCCTCAATACTGCAGATATCGTCATATTGGTCGCAAGGCGATAGTATAAAGATTAATTTATGCCCACGTGATAATCTAGGTGAAATTCTTCAAGATAAAAAAAATACTAAACCAAAACAAAATATCATTAGTATTTTATGTGAGTTTCTTCCAAAAAGATTAGCGATGATTATTTGTGATAAAAATAAATTTAAAGGGAATATTTCTGAATTATCAAAACAATCATTAGATAAAATTAATAATATCATAAACAGCTGGCGTGTTACCCCAAAAGGATCAGAAGGTTACCGTACTGCTGAAGTCACAAGAGGTGGTGTTGATACTGATGAAATATCATCAAAAACTATGATGTGCAGGAATCATCCAGGACTATTTTTTATAGGTGAGGTTGTGGACGTTACAGGTCATCTTGGTGGATATAACTTCCAATGGGCATGGTCATCTGGATTTGTAGCAGGCCAATATACTTAGCCAAAAAGAGATAAATTTTTCTTAGCCATCACCTTCTTTAACAAATATCCCATCTATCATCTTGCCTTTACGATCTTTTATGTCCGCGTAAGCAACTTTTAAGCAATCTTTCATTGTTAAGTTATTTCTTATCATAATATTAATCAAAACCACCATCATATCTCCAACATCGTCTCGAATATCTTTCCCTTTACATAAACTGTCTGATAATTCACCAGCCTCTTGAATCAATTTAAGATATTGATCTTTATCTGTACTGCCTTCTATTAGATTTCTATCCCTGTGCCATTGTCCAATTAATTCTTCATAATTTAATTCTGTCATTATCTCTCTCTGATTTATCTTTTAATATTTATAACTATTTAAACAAAAGTTTACAATAATAACTTGTATTCTTCTGCATGAAGTGTAAATTGAGCACAGTTATCAGCTACCAATTACATAACTCAAGATAAGCCTGCAAATTAGACATAGGTAGCTTTCGGCAAGTATCTTCAGAAAGATGATTATTAATCTACTAGTAAGGAAATAAATGAATAATTTTAAGAGTTTCGGGTTATCTAAGAAAATGAATAATGCATTGGTAGATATGAAATTTATAACACCAACGCCTATTCAACAAAAAGCTATTCCAATTGTGTTAAACGGATCAGATATATTAGGATCTGCTCAAACTGGGACAGGCAAGACTGCAGCTTTTTGTATACCGATTATCGAAATGCTATCAAAAGATAAAAAATCTATGGCTTTAATAATGATGCCAACGAGAGAGTTAGCTAGACAAGTAATAGATGTTATCAATCAACTTACTAATAATGGTGATAAAATTAAATCTGCATGTTTGATCGGTGGTGAAGCAATGAGAATTCAAACAAAGCAGCTTAGCAACCATCCAAGAATAATTGTAGGTACACCAGGTCGTATCAATGATCACTTAGAGAATAAAAAAATAAATTTAAAAAGTTGTTTTTTTTTAGTATTAGACGAGACTGATAGAATGTTAGACATGGGTTTCGGCAAGCAAATTGATCAAATTTTTAAGTATCTTCCAGAACAAAAACAAACTTTACTATTTTCTGCTACATTGCCAGATAAAATTATTCAGTTATCAAAAAAGTATCTATCAAGTCCTAGAAGAATAGATATAAAGTCCGATAGCATGCTTCTGTCAAACATTGAACATGATATTTTAAATATTGATCATAATAAAAAATATAAAGAACTATTAGATCAGCTTGATAAGCGTGAAGGTTCAGTTTTGATATTTGCTAAAACTAAATTTGGAACACAAAGAATGGCAAAAAAATTATGCGAAGACGGAATTAAGTCTGATGCATTGAATGGCAATCTCAATCAAACCAAAAGAGATAGAGTAATGTCTGATTTTAGACTTAAAAAATTTAAAGTATTAGTTGCAACTGATATTGCATCCAGAGGACTTGATGTTGATCATATTGAACATGTCATAAACTATGATTTACCACAGGTTGCTGAAGACTATATTCATCGCATTGGACGAACAGGTAGAGCAGGGTCTAAAGGATCAACTATTTGTTTCGTTTCACCAGAGGAGCAAGACTTATGGGATGAAATTTATTATTTACTTAATCCAAATACCGCAAAAAAACCAAAGAGAAATACTAATAGCAGAGCTGCTAGAAAAAGAAATTCTGAGTCAATCAGAAGAAAAAAGCCAACAAGAAGTTTTTCTAAAAGTAGTGGTCCTAGAAGACGTGGCGAATCCTTGAGAAAGAAGGGTACTAGAAATAAATCTGAAGAAAAAAAATCAACAAGAAGTAATTTTAAGAAACCATCAAAAAATTTTAAATTGTCTGATAAGGACAGTAATAAATCAAAAAGATTTGCAGGTAAAAAAACTGATTCTAAGAGATCAATTAGAAAACTATCATTAAGTAAGATGAAATCTAGATCAAAATCTTCCCGGTCTAATAGTAAATAATAATTTAAATTGACGCTTTTTATATAATTAGTGAAGAGTGATGAACCTTGATTTTTAGACCAGACTCACTAGACTTTAGTACAAAAGTAAATGCTACTTTCATAGATTCATCTGAATTGATTAATTTAAAATCTAGTATACCCATTATTGCAATAAGCTCCTTTTCTATAACTGTATTTGTTTCACTAATATCTATACTTTCATATCCTTTTAAAGCAAAACCAGCATCTTCTAAATACTTGCCACCAATGAAATAAGAAAGTGCGTCATCAATTGAATTCCTAAATATAGTCTTATTGGTCAATGTAGGTTTAAATAAAACCGACTCTTCATTAAATAGATAATGTTTATTGATAAATTCAAGCGCCATATTCTCATAATCTTCATTATTTTCATATGCAGTTCGAATCATTGAAAGACCATCTGTCCATGATTTAATAAACTCAAATAAATCTTGTTTTGTTGGCATAATTATTAATCTCAGTCCTTTAAGTATCAGTTATTAAAACATTTTATTAATTCTTTGTATTGTTTAAACTTATTTTATTAGAACCATGGTAAATAAATAAATTACTCCAATAACAAAGGTAAATGAAACAGCACCAGCAAGTAAATAACTAGTTCCTTTATTTAAATACTTATTATTTAATAAAGCAACAGCACTTATAAATATTAAAACTAAAATAAAAGCGAAAGTCATATGTTTAGAATGTATATTTAGTGTTTATTACAATCCAGTTAAGGTCCCTTCCAACTGATTTCATTTTACTACGATAGTTAACATTTAGTTTGAGAGAATTAAAAAATGTCTTAGTAATGCCAAACCTCAGATAATCATATGAAGCGCCGGAACCAATTGGTGTTCCCTCATCAATATCCTCACCAAAACCTATTTCACCGAATAGTCTATAGTTATCTAAAATAACACTTTTTCCTACTTTGATATGATGTGATGTTTTATAGTAGCTTGAGTCACTGAACCATAGTTCTTGTCTTGTTGCTATGTAACTATCAGCACTTAGATTTGGTGCTGAAACTGCAAACAAGAAAAAAATATATAATATGTTACGCATTTATTTCTCCTTTAATATTTACTTAGTTGCCATAGGCTTGCACTGCCACTTGAATTAATTAAGAATATTTCACCTTTACTATTGATTTCTATATCTCTTATTCTTCCAATGTCATCTTCAAACACGATATGCTGTTTTTTTACATCATTGTTTTCAAATTCCAATCTGTAAAGAGTTCTAAATTTTAATGATGTTACTAATACGTCTCCATTCCATTCAGAAAAATCATCACCTTTGTATATAGCGATATTACTAACCGCAATTGAAGGTGTCCAGGTCCATAGTGGTTTTGTGAACCCTGGTTCCCATGCATTCCCATTTCCTATCTTGGTACCTATATAATTTTTTCCTCCCCATCCAATAATTTTCCAACCATAATTTTCTCCGAATTTTACT
>MDTG01251637.1_pt1 | contig 16037 bp, 14 predicted proteins | sample 811421 | NCBI WGS metagenome assembly MDTG01 (sample SAMN05326645, study PRJNA326480) | marine metagenome | isolation source: seawater | place: Pacific Ocean: South East | collected 2011 | reverse complement strand
TTATTCGTGACCCCGGTAGGATTCAAACCTACAACCGCTGGAGCCGAAATCCAGTGCGCTATTCAGTTGCGCCACGAGGCCTTAGGGTTTATGATACTAAATTTTTTCTAACGATTCCTGAAATGGTTTTACCGTCTGATTGACCTGCCAATTGTTTTGAGACCATTCCCATTACTTTACCCATATCTTTCATTCCTGCTGCACCAATCTTGGCAATTGTTTCTAGCACAACTTTTTCAATTTCTTCATTGGATAAGGCTTCTGGTAAAAATTGTTCTAAAATAGCTACTTCTGCTAATTCTGGAGCTGCTAAATCTTCTCTTCCTTGTTCTAAAAAAATGGCGGCACTGTCTTTACGTTGTTTTACTTGCTTTTGAATAATGTTAACTTCTTGCTCTGAAGTTATTTCTTCTTGAGAACCAGTGGCTGTTTTTGCTAACAAAAAAGCAGATTTAACAGCTCTTAAAGCTTGTAAAGCAACCGTATCTTTTGCTTTCATTGCAACTTTCATTTCTTCCATTATTTGTTTTTGCAAGCTCATATTTTATAATTTTTAGCAGGTCAAAGATACAATTCTATTGTTAATTTTTTGATTTTCTTAGATATAAAACATTCTTATTATAATCTATCAATGCCTTTCCTTTTTGCAAAATATCAGCTCCAATAATCCCATGAACTTCTTTTGCATTATGTTGTACTAAAGCTGTATTTACATGACATAAATTAAACAATACTAAATGACATTTGTCTGTTTTCCATTTTCCAATTTTTAAAGAATTATTTTCAGATTTTTTCGTTTCCATGTCTGTTGCGCCTGCCCCAGAAGCTTTTGTTTCACTTTCTTCAGCGTCTAACTTAAAATAGTCTATTTCATCCAATCCTACGCATGAATTGGAAGCTCCAGTATCTAAAATAAATGATCCTTTTACTCCATTAATTCTCGCTTTCAACTTTAAATGATTGGTCGCAATTTTGGTCAATTTTATTTTTTGGTAATTCCTTTTCTTTAAAAGTTTTTCTAAAGGCTTCATATAACTACTCTTTGTAAAATTCAAAAATACAATTTATAAAAACTAGCGCGCTAAAATTTCTTTTAATTTCTCTTTATAAACTGAAAAACCTCTCAGATTATGATGGGTTCCTGTATCAATTTCTACATATTCATTTTTAATTGACGTATTAAGCTTTAGTAAGTCTTTAGATTCCCTAAAAGAGGTGATTTTATCTTGATTGCCATGAAATAGTGTAATGGGTGCCTTCACCTTAACAATATCTTTGTCGGTTCTAAATGCATACTTCAATAAAAAAGTAGGTGCAAACCTCGAATAGTAGTGAACTGCTTTTTTTAAATTGTAAAAAGGGGCTTCTAAGACCAATTCTTTCGGAGCATTCTGAGAGGCTATTCTGGTCGCAAAAGTAGCTCCAAGAGAATACCCATATACAACAATACTTTCCTCCTTGTACTGCTTTTTTAGATAATTATACACAGCTTCTACATCTGCATACATTCCTTCTTCGTTAAAATTCCCGGTACTTTTTCCATAGCTTCTGTAATCGAAAACTAATACTTCATAATTGTATGCTAAAAAATAAGAAACTCTATGCCCCCATTTAGACAAATTACCCTTGTTTCCGTGACAAAACAACACAATCCCTTTGGGGTTTATGAGTGTAAAGTGAAGTGCATTAATTTCATTATTGTTGGGAGTTTCTATGAAAACTTCTTCAAATGTTTTTACAAACTGATAGGGATCATTTTTATCTAATTTTTTTCCATTGATAAAAATAAATTTGTCTTGAAAAAAATACAATACAAAACTACTTGCTAGTAGAAAGCTTATAAAAACAAGAAGGAAATTGATCAAGTTCATTACAATTAATTTTTATTACGAAACTACTAAATTAAATACACTAAAAAAACCGACACAAGCTGTGTCGGTTTTATTTATACTTAATGAGATTCTGAAACAAGTTCAGTATGACAATTTAGTTATAGTCGCTATGCGACTAGCCTCCAAAATCATCAAAACGAATATTTTCATCTGGAATTCCAAAATCTTCGCCCATTTTCTGAACCGCATTATTCATTAGCGGTGGTCCACAGAAATACAATTCTAAATCTTCTGGAGATTCGTGATGGTTTAAATAGTTTTCAATAACACTATTGTGTATAAATCCAACAAAACCATCTCCTTCTCTGTCATTGATATCTTTTTTAACCTTCCAATTATCAGTCTCTAAAGGATCGGATAATGCAATATAAAATTTAAAGTTTGGAAAATCTTTTTCTAAAGCTCTAAAATGATCAATATAAAATAATTCTGCTTTTGAACGACCTCCATACCAATAGGTTACTTTTCTACCCGTTTTTAAAGTTCTGAATAAGTGATATAAATGCGATCGCATTGGCGCCATACCTGCTCCACCTCCTACATATAACATCTCAGATTCAGATTCATTGATAAAAAATTCACCGTAAGGGCCAGAAATGACACATTTATCTCCTTTCTTTAAGTTGAAAATATAAGAAGAAGCAACCCCCGGATTTACATCCATCCATCCGCCTTTTGCTCTATCAAAAGGAGGAGTAGCAATACGAACATTTAACATGATTTCTCTTCCCTCTGCTGGGTAAGAGGCCATTGAATAGGCTCTTTCCACAACTTCATTATTTTTCATTACTAAGGGTCTCAATTTAAACTTGTCCCATTCTGCTTTAAATTTATCTGGAGTATCATGCTCTTCTGGGTGTGCTGTAATATCCATGTCGGCAAACTTTATTTCACAAGGTGGAATTTCAATCTGAATATACCCACCAGCTTTATACCCCATATCTTCCGGAATTTCTACTACAAACTCCTTGATAAAAGAAGCTACATTGTAATTTCTTACCACCGTTGCATCCCATTTTTTAATTCCGAATACTTCCTCTGGAATGGTAATATTCATGTCTTGTTTTACCTTTACCTGACATGCCAAACGAATCCCTGACTTTAATTCTTTCTTAGTAAAATGAGGGGTTTCTGTTGGTAATGCTTCTCCTCCTCCATCTATAACATGGCATTCGCATTGCACACACGAACCACCACCACCACAGGCAGAAGGTAAAAATATTTTCTGATCTCCTAAAGTGGTTAAAAGTGTACTCCCAGAACCAACTTCAATTTTCTTTTCTCCGTTGATCGTAATGGTTACTGGACCGGATGGAGATAATTTTTGTTTTACAAATAATAATAAGGTAACTAATAACAATACAATAGCTAAAAAAGCTGCTACTGTTGCTAAAATAGTTCCTGTAGTACCTGCTGCTAATATCATATTACTGTTTGTTTGTTTTTGTATTATCGGCTATAATTTCTTTAGTGTCTTCTTTTTCTACTTTTTTATTATCAATGGTAGCTTCAACGTTTGGCACACTCTTTTCTGCATCATCTCCTCCTGTTAGCATTCCACCAAAACTCATAAAACCAATCGCCATTAAACCGGTAATGATAAAGGTAATACCCAGACCTCTTAATGCAGGGGGTACACTTGAATATCTAATTTTCTCTCGAATTGCAGCGATGGCTAAAATGGCTAAAAACCATCCAATACCAGATCCAATTCCGTAAGTAAGGGCTAATCCTAAAGAAGGAATTTCGCGAGACTGCATGAATAAACTCCCTCCTAATATGGCACAGTTTACCGCTATTAACGGTAAAAAAATACCTAATGAGTTGTATAATGAAGGGGAGAATTTTTCAACAATGATTTCTACCAATTGCACCATGGTAGCAATCGTTGCAATAAACATGATAAAGGATAAAAAGCTTAAATCATAAACAGCATATTCCTCACCCAACCAACTCAATGCACCTGCTTGTAAAATATATTGATCTAACAACCAATTTAAAGGCACGGTTACAGCCAATACAAAAATTACAGCAGCTCCTAAACCAACTGCAGTTGCTACTTTTTTAGAAACAGCAAGGTAAGAACACATTCCTAGGAAAGTTGCAAACACCATGTTGTCTATAAATATCGATTTGAAAAATAATTCTATATGTTCCATATGTTATCTATTAAAAACGCTTCACGTTTAATTTTCTTCTATTAATGATGAGTTTCTACTACGTTGAATCCAAATGATAATACCCACAACAATTAATGCCATTGGTGATAATAACATAAAACCATTATTTTCATATCCTATGGCATACAATCCGGTTTTTTCGATAGGATCTCCTAACACTTTGTATCCTAATAAGGTCCCTGAACCTAATAGTTCTCTAAAAAAGCCAACTGCTATTAAAATGACACCATATCCTAAAGAGTTTCCAACACCATCTAGAAAAGATTTCCAAGGTCCATTTCCTAGAGCAAAAGCTTCAAAACGTCCCATAATGATACAATTGGTAATAATCAATCCTACAAAGACAGAAAGTGTTTTACTCAATTCGTAGGCAAATGCTTTTAACACTAAATCAACGATAATTACTAGGGTTGCCACCACTATTAATTGTACAATAATTCTAATTTTTGAGGGGATGATGTTTCTCATGAGTGAGATCACTACATTTCCTAAACCTAAAACAAACAGTACAGAAATTGCCATTACAATAGACGCTTTTAATTCTGCTGTAATTGCCAATGCAGAACAAATTCCTAGTACTTGAATTGTAATTGGATTATTATCCGCTAAAGGATCTGTAATTAATGCTGCGTCTTTTTTTGATAAAAGTCCCATAATTATTTTTTTAATGATTTAAAATAAGGTACATATAACTTTAAATCAGATTTGATCATCGCAGAAACCCCATCGCCGGTAATGGTTGCACCCGCAATAGCATCTACTTCATAATCTGTTTTCTCTTCATTCTTTGGATCGTTATTTCCTTTGGCAACTCTAATCCCTTTAAAAACACCTGCCTCAGACATTAAATGTTCTCCGATGAAATCATCCATAAAATAACGTTGTTTGATGTTGGCTCCCAATCCAGGAGTTTCTCCTTTATGATCAAAATAGGCTCCTTGAACAACCATGTTTTTATCCATGGCGATATATCCCCAAATGGCATCCCATAAACCTTTCCCTCTTATGGGTGCAACGTAGAATGTTTTGCCATCTTTCTCTCCAACAAATAAAGGCAACTTTCTAACTTTACCAGATTTTGCATTGGTTTGCTCCTTTTTTATATCAATTAAGTACGCATCTTTACTTTCGGAAATTTTGTTTCCTTCGATCACTAACTGTTGTTTGATATACTTCTGAAATTCTTTACCAGCAACTGATGTCGAAACAAAGTTTGCACTAGATTCGTCATTTTCATTCACACCCATCGCATACAAAATATTTTGTTGCTTTTCTATTCGTTCATTTTCTTTGATCGAAGGTTTTAAAGATGATGCTAAAAAAGCTAATAAAGAACCAACTACGAACACCATGATTATGGCGAAAATCATTGTATAACTATTACTATCTGTTCTCTTACTCATAATTTAGGCAGTTTTAACGATCGTACGGGATAATCTTTTCTTTACATTTCCTTGTACTACGTAGTGATCTATTGTTGGCGCAAATACATTCATTAATAAAATTGCTAAAAAGACTCCTTCTGGATAGGCTGGATTAAATACGCGAATCATGATGGAAATAAACCCAATTAAGAAACCATAGATCCATTTTCCTTTATTAGTTTGTGAACCTGTAACAGGATCTGTTGCCATAAATACGGCTCCAAATGCCAAGCCACCAATAATTAAGTGTTCCCACCAAACGGTATTCATCAATCCATAAAATTTACTAGACTCTGTTATGATATCTGCAGCTATAATTTGATTAAAAATCATTCCCATTGCAGCGGCTCCTATAAATGTTGAAACAATGATTCTCCAACTTCCAATTTTTGTAAATATTAAAAAAGCAGCTCCCAATAAAATTAATAAGGTAGAGGTTTCTCCAACAGAACCCGGAATAAAACCCATAAATTTATCCCAAGTAGAATAGATGACTTCTTGATTTTGCGCATAACTTCCTAAAATAGTTTCTCCAGAAATAGCATCTGCAGTTCCTGTTCTATTGACAGCATCATATACCCAAACTTTATCTCCAGACATCCAAGTTGGATAAGCAAAAAATAAAAAGGCTCTAATGGTTAAGGCAGGGTTTAAAATATTCATTCCTGTGCCTCCAAATACTTCTTTACCAATCACCACTCCAAAAATTACAGCAACGGCTAGCATCCATAATGGGGTATCAATGGGTACAATTAATGGCACCAACATTCCAGTTACTAAATATCCTTCTTCTACTTCATGACCCTTTATTACTGCAAAAATAAATTCGACAATAAGACCCACTCCATAAGAAACAATCACCAATGGCAATACTTTTATGATTCCGATCCAAAAATTATCGAACGTAAAGAAATTCGTGAGTACATCGGCTCTTAATGAACCATCAATAGCTGCATAATGTTGATATCCTGCATTGAACATTCCAAACAACAAACAAGGAACTAACGCCATGATGACAATATTCATGGTACGCTTTAAATCGTCTGCTGCTTTGATATGAGTTCCTCCGTGAGTCACTTCATTTGGTAAATATAAAAAGGTATGGATTGCATTGAATGCAGGAGCCATTTTAGTGCCTTTGTATTTCTCTTTTAAATTATGTAAGTTTTGTTTTAAGCTCATAACCTTATCCTAATTCTTCTCTCATTAAATCTAAACCTTCACGAATTATTTTCTGGTGAGGTTGTTTAGATACACAAATAAATTCTGTTAGTGCAAAATCCTCTGGAGCTACTTCGTAACCTCCTAAAGCTTCCATTTCATCTAAATCTTTAATCATAAATGCTTTTAACAATTGCATTGGGTACAGGTCTAGAGGAAATACTTTTTCGAAGGAGCCAGTCACTACAAATGCTCTATGCTCTCCGTTTGTATTTGTATTTAAATCGTACTTTTTATTGGGTGTTAACCAAGAAAAAGTAAGCGCTCTCGAAGTAGAAATTTTATTAAAAACAGGTTTATTCCATCCAAAAAACTCATAATCATCTCCTTCCGGGATGGCAGTAATTTGATTGTCATAAAACCCTAAAAAACCCTCTTCTTTTACTTGGGTTCCAGAAAGTACATTTCCGCTAATTATTCTTGTATTATCGTTTCTGAGATTGCTTGCAGTTATATCAGCAATAGTAGCTCCAGCAATGGCAGTAACATATTGAGGTTTGCTAAACTGAGATCCGGTTAAAGCAACCGTTCTTGCAAGATTTAACTTTCCTGTTAAGAGCAATTCTCCAATGACCAACAAATCTTGTGGAGAAACTACCCAAACAACCTCTCCTTTGTTGATAGGATCTATGTGTGCAATCTGTGTGCCAACATTTCCAATTGGATGGGGTCCAGAAACTTTGTGTAACTCGATTCCTTTTAAATCACTAAAAGGGGAATTATCGTTTTTCCCTACAGAAACATGTACCTCCCCTTCGGTTAATTTGCTCACTGCAGTTAAAGCCGCTTGGAGTACTGATTCTTTACCCGCTAAGGTATAGTCTATATCTGCTGCCAAAGGAGCACTTGCATACCCAGAGATGAAAATAGCTTTTGGAGCATCGTTTGGATTGGCAACAACATCATAAGGACGTTGTTTTACAAAAGGCCAACAACCAGAAGCAAGCAAATGATTCTTTACTTCGTCTGCAGACATATTTGTTGCATCTTTAGTTCCGAAATCTTTGTATTCTTGTGCTGAGTCTGCTGCAATTTTAATTGCTAACACTTTTCTTCTCGCTCCACGAACCACTTCTATAACTTTTCCAGAAACAGGACTCGGAAATAAAATACGTTCATCACTTTTAGAATAAAAAAGTGTATCTCCCGTTTTTACCTCTGTTCCTTCTTTGGCAACAAGTTTGGGTGTAATTCCGTGAAAATTTTCTGGCTGAATGGCGTAAACACTACTTAAAGAAATCCCTTTAGTTGTTTTTTCTGCGCCGCCAACAAGCTTAATATCTAAGCCTTTTTTAATACGAATGTCTTTTGACATGGTAAATGGAATTGTTTGTTATCTAAAAAAATCATGCAAATTTAGCGATTTTGTTAATGATGACAGATATAATTCAACTGATATCTTAGGTTAATATTACTATTTATAACAATTCTAAATAGTGATTTTTACAAAAACCGTTAAAGCTGTTATAAAAGCAAATCTAAAACCTTATATCCTTTGAAAATAGGACAATAACTAAGGTAATTTCTTCATAAAAAAATCATTACTTTTACAAGGCATAAAAAAAAAGTATGTCTCAAAAATTAATCATTTGTTTTTTATTTATTTCAACTAGTTTTTTTTCGCAAAACATAAAATCTATTCAACTTAGACCCTTACAAGAAAATAATTTTTCAACAATAGTTCCTTTGGGCACTTCTTTAGAATTATCTTTTGATGATTTAGATGCAGATAGTAAATACTATCAATATAAAATTGAACACATGACGCACGATTGGAAATCTAGCAGATTGTCTTCAAGTCAGTTTATAGATGGTTTTGATCAAAACACGATCATCAATGTTACAAATTCATTCAATACATTGCAAAATTACACACACTATTCAGTAAGAATCCCGAATGTAAATACCATTATTACAAAAAGTGGAAACTACCTTTTATCTGTTTTAAATACTTATGATGATGTTATTTTTACAAGACGATTTGTTTTATATGAACCCTCAACAACAGTTGGAGTAAGAGTAGATAGAAGTAGAAATTCTAGAACACTTAACACACAACAAACCGTTGAATTTTTTATAAATCACCCTAAAATTAAAATAAATAATCCAGCTCAAGAAATACATGTTGTTGTCTTAAAAAACAACAATTGGAACGAAAAAATAACCGGCTTACAGCCCACGTTTTTTAAACCAAATCAACTGTCATACACCTACACCAATAAAAACAATTTTTGGGGTGGAAATGAATACTTGAACTTTGACAATAAACTCCTCAGAAATACCAGTTTGAATGTAGTAAAAATTATAAAAAAAGATATTTTTCATCATTATCTATATCCATTTGAATATAATCCTTCCCGGAAATATAGCTATAACCCAGATATTAATGGGCAATTTGTGATTAGAACTATAGAAGCTAAAGACTCCAAAACAGAAGCAGATTACGCAATGATGCATTTTTCAATATTCGTAAATGAAGCGTTCACAGAAAAAGAAGTATATGTTTATGGCGCTTTTAATGATTTTAAAATTACAAATGAAAACAAAATGCACTATGATTCTGAAGAGAAGTCATACAAAGGAAATATTTTACTAAAACAAGGGTTTTACAACTATACTTTTGCAACGAAAGAAGCGAACGGCAAAATTGACACTAATCATATAAACGGCTCTTTTTATGAAACTGAAAATGAATACACCGTAATCGTTTTCTATAAACCTTTTGGAAGTTTTTTTGAGCGGGTCATAGGGGTTGGAACAGGTTTTTTTAATCAAAACATATAAGATTCTAGAATTAGTGATTACTTTTACATAAAAAATAGAGATCCTTAAGAATGATACATCAGGTTACAAAAGGAATAAAAATTTCGGTAGACACAAAATATAAGGGTATACATCATAAGAACTCGAAACTTTACCATGTTTTCTCCTATGTGATTCGCATTGAAAACAACTCTTCAGAAACAGTAAAACTTACCGATCGATTTTGGAAAATTTACGACACACTAAACTACACAGAAATAGTAAGCGGAGAGGGAGTTGTTGGACAAACTCCCGTTCTAAATCCAAATAAAACTTACACCTATAATTCTGGTTGTTTTTTAAAATCTAACATCGGAGCTATGAAAGGGTTTTACACAATGATAAATATGAATACTTTTAAACAATTTAAAGTTATCATTCCAACTTTTCAACTTTCAACACCCCTGGTCTCAAACTAAAAAAGAGAATCCATATTATTCAACCTAACAAAAGCATCAAAAAAATGCTCTTTTAACAATTTTTGAATCATAAAATTGATGATTTCTAGCAAAAAAGAGGTTTAAATTTACTGTTATTTTTTCTCGTTATTTACGATAAATTTTATTATTGGGTATTATTATTAAATTTTCCATAATTAAATACCTTAAAATTAGATTAAATTTATTGAAACAAAAATTGTAACTTTGAAACAAAAAATATTAATTGATAAAAAAACACCAATGGAAAGAGGATTTTTTAACGTTCCAAAAGCAATCAATGAACCTGTAAAAGGATATGCTCCGGGTTCGTCAGAGAGAGAGGAATTATTAGCAACTTACAAAACAATGTTTCAACGCAACATTGATGTGCCTATGCACATAAATGGAGAAGAAATAAGAACAGGAAATACCAAAAATATTACACCTCCACATGATCATAATCATATTGTTGGACAATATCATACTGCAGACAAGTCTCACATAGAGTCAGCAATTACTTCTGCTCTAGCAGCAAGAGACGCATGGTCTAGCGTTAGCTGGATGGAACGTGCTTCTATTTTCTTAAAAGCTGCCGAATTATTAGCAGGGCCTTATCGAGCAAAAATGAATGCTGCAACAATGATTGCACAATCTAAAAACGTCCACCAAGCAGAAATAGATGCCTCTTGTGAAATGATTGACTTTTTCCGATTTAACGTAGCATATATGACTGATATTTTTAAAGACCAGCCAGCATCAGCTCCAGGAATTTGGAACAGAGTTGAATACAGACCTTTAGAAGGGTTTGTATATGCAATCTCGCCTTTTAATTTCACATCTATTGCTGCAAATCTGCCTGCAGCCGCAGCTTTAATGGGCAATGTTGTTGTTTGGAAGCCTTCTGATCATCAAGCCTATTCTGCGCAAGTAATTGTAGATTTATTTAAAGAAGCAGGGATCCCAGACGGAGTAATTAATGTAGTTTATGGGGATCCAGTTATGATTTCTAATACTGTTTTAGCTTCTCGAGATTTCTCTGGATTACATTTTACTGGCTCTACACATGTTTTCAAAAATTTATGGAAACAAATAGGAAATAATATTCACCATTATAAAACATATCCAAGAATTGTTGGAGAAACAGGAGGAAAAGATTTTATCTGGGTTCACAATTCTTCAAACCCTTTACAAGTTGCAACTGCTATTGTAAGAGGTTCTTTTGAATACCAAGGCCAAAAATGCTCTGCTGCTTCAAGAGCTTATATCCCTCAATCTTTATGGGAAGAAATAAAAAAACATATAATAGCTCAAACCAAAGAAATTAAAATAGGTTCTCCAGAAGATCCATCAAACTTCGTAAATGCAGTAATTCATGAAGATTCTTTTGACAAAATTACCCGATATATTGAGGCTGCTAAAGCAGACAAAGAGGTAGAAATTATTGTTGGCGGAAACCATGATAAATCTGTAGGTTATTTTATTGAACCTACTGTAATTTTGACAAAATCACCTACATATGCAACAATGACGGACGAGTTATTTGGCCCGGTAATGACTGTTTATGTATATGAGGATGCAGCATGGGAAGCTTCTTTAAAATTAGTAGATGAATCTACTGAATTTGCCCTAACAGGAGCTATTTTCTCAACAGATAGATACATCGTAGAAAAGGCTTCTAAAGCATTAGAAAACGCAGCAGGAAACTTCTATATTAACGACAAACCAACAGGGGCGGTTGTGGGTCAACAACCATTTGGTGGAGCAAGAGCCTCAGGAACAAATGACAAAGCTGGATCTGCTCAGAATCTCTTACGTTGGACTTCTGTTCGATTGATAAAAGAGACTTTCGTCTCACCAACAGATTACAAATATCCTTTCTTGGGCTAACTTAAATAATTAATTTAAAAAGCCTCATCTAAGATATCGATGAGGCTTTTTATTTCTTAGTAAGAATGGTTATTTTAAAATTAATTTTCTTATTGCCTGTTTATTTCCATTTGTTACTTTTAAGAAATACAATCCAGCAGAAGCCTTCTCAAAAAAGATTTTTTCTGAGAAATTTGAAACCCTATACTTGTATTTTTTTTGATCAATTAATCTTCCTCTAACATCAACTAATTGAAGCAAAACTTGCTTTGAAGGAGCAACGGTCATCTTTAATACAAAAACTCCTTTCGTAGGATTTGGGTACAGGTTAAATCCGTCAAAAACAACATCCTTTATTGAAGCCGTAGGGTCAATAATTCTTATAGTATAATCCTCAGTTTCTCCATATTCAAATTTATGATCAGTATCACAAGCTCCCTGTCCATGAGATTCACCCTGTGTATATTCAACCAATACCCTCATTCTAGTTATCCCAAATTGAGCATCATTGGGTACAGTAACATCAAGGGTTTTTGTACTTAGATCATCGTAACCAATCCCTAAATCATACCTTTCTGTTGCAATATCAAATACATAATCATTATTCCAATCTATGAAAACAGTACAGTTATCCTGATATCCATCTGTATCAAAAGTAACACTAATTTGATGCGTATCTCCTCTTTGTAAATTGGTACTAATCGATGTATAATCTTCATAACCGTCTATCTGATCATTACCAGAATCATTATCAATGGTATTGAAAGTAACATTGGTAATATGTTCTTTACCCCCCGCTTCATCTGTAAAACTCGATACACAATAAGAAGGTGTTAATGTTGTGAAGCTAAAAACACTAGAATAAGTGCCTTCGCCACAACTGTTTTTTGATTGAACTCTCCAATAATAAGTAGTATTTCCCTCTAAACTTGTTGAAGTATATGAATTTGTAGTTACATTTCCACCAGAAACTATTGTTGAAAATTCATCATCTAGAGCAATTTCAACATCGAAACTAGACGCATTTATATCTGTATCCCACTTTAAAACTTCAGATAAACTGATTCCTGTTGCACTATCTGTTGGTGAGGTTAATATCGTAGCTGCAGGAATTTGTGATAAAAGATTCAAAGAAACATCAATATTTTGATTGACACTTGAACTCCCAGCAACATTAATTGTATACATTTGAGATAAAGACTGGTTAAAATTAGAAATTGTCATGGTAACATTTCCGTCAGCACTTATTGATGTTGGATTAAATGTTACTGAAGCTCCCGCCGGAAAACCTGATGCAGACAATGATACTGATTCTGAAAAACCATTAATGAAATCAAAATTTAACTCATAACTTACCGATTGATTCCCTAGATTACAGACAGATTGCGCATCGCTTAAATTGCTAATTATATAGGTAGGCATTGATGAATTGATCGTAAAATTTGTAGCATTTATATTGTAAAAAATATTATCTGCCGCTTCAACCATAATTCTTGAAGTAATTGAAGGAGTATCTGGAATAACAACCGCTTCTGAACCATCGTTTGGAGTATTCGCTTTTAAAGTAATTGGAAACGTAGCCCCCCCATCAATTGATAATTTAATATTTACATTTTGGCAATTGATCGGAGTAACATCTGTTGTTCCCTTATTCCAGGTAATTGTTTGGGTAGTCCCTGAATCCCAAGTAACGACTGAATTTGGCAGAGAAACTGTAAATGCCTCTGAATTTTCTACTGTCACTCTCATATCATCTCTTGCCGTGCTTCCTCCTCCTGCATGATGATCTCTTACTAAAAAAGAAAAATTTAATTCTCTTGCGACAGCAGGCAAAACTTCCCAAGTTGAAGAAGTGGCTCCTGCAACAACAGTTGCCAACTCTGGCATATATCTATTTGGAGATGATTTTGATGGTAAAGACCTAAACATTGGCCCCACGTCATTAGTTGCTACCGGTGGCATTGTTGCAGCTTGAGGGTCTATTTGTTCCCAACTATATGTTAAACTAGAAACTCCATCTGTATCTGTAGCAATTCCTCTTAAAACAAAAGGGGTAGATTTTGGAATACTGAAATTTGCTCCAGCGTTTGCAGTTGGTGGACTATTGTTGGTCTCTGTTACATTTGCACAAATTGCAGGAAACTGAATGGTATTCCACATTTCTGCAATACTTACTGCATGAAAATAATCGTCACATTGATTTTGAATATTCGGAGAACAAATCCCTGGATATCCCATTATCGTAGATCCACTACCTGGTTCTACCGCCGTTGATGTATTTCTATTACAACCATTATTCTGAATATGATTTGCTCCAAACTGATGCCCAATTTCATGTGCTACATAATCGATATCATAGGTATCTCCTATGGGTGAACTACGACCGGTAATTCCATTTCCCTTTTGACCCTCAACACAAACAACTCCAACACCCGCAAGCCCTCCTCCTCCAGTACTAAAAGTATGACCAATATCATAATTATCGGAACCAATCACTGAATCACAGATTTTTTGACTTTCATCAATTAGCTTATCCGCATCAGAATTTGAGAATCCATCAGTGGATGCATCTAAAAAAATAATCGAGTCATTCTCACTAACAAGGACTATTTTTACAGCTAAATCTGTTTCAAAAACACCATTTACTCGAGTGATTGTTGTATTCATCGCTGATAAAACAGCCGCTTTTTTTTCTTCTTCTGAAGCTTTATCTGATACATTTTGATTTGTTAAATGAAATTGCGCATACTCTCCGGTGCAAGCAAGCGCCAGACGAAATGTTCTTAATTTTCCATCATTGGCGTTTTGTATAGCCTTTTCTTGAGGAGTACTTTTAGGTGAAAATGCTTCAACTTGACAGATAAAATTATCTTCATCTCTTACTAAATGACTTTTCTTATACAACATTAACGTGTTACTATCTTTTGAATAAGGAGTCATATATAAGGTTTCTTCATGCCCTGAAAACACAACTACATGAAAGCCATCCAACCCAATACTGATCTTTGCAACTGATGTTGGGTCATCTATTCCTTTTGCAGAATAAGACTTTATCATTGGGAATTTTTGAGCTAATTTTGTTTCAAAATTTGAAGATTCTTCTAATAAAAACCTAGAAAAACTTCCCGTTGCATTTGGCAACTTGATAATTCGTTTTTTAAAATTCGCTTGAGAAACAACCTTGTTTTTAAAACGGTCTATTTCAAAAGACATCAACTCATATTTAGATGGCAGATTCTTCTTATTTTGGCGCTCATTCTGTAGAGTTTTAATCTTATTTTTATCAAATCTCTTAAAGAAATCTTGGGCATTAATCCCTTGGAAAGAAAGAAGCAAGAGAATAAAAATTAGGGGGAGTGTTTTCATAGTAACCTTTTTTTAAAACTATTCTTAAGTAAATATAATGAAATAATTATCTTTACCGTTTGCCCTTATGAACAAAAAGATACTTTTAAAAGACTTAAATGTAAAAGACTATAAAGAAACTTGGGACTATCAAACCCGTTTACTTCAGGAGATTGTTGCTATAAAAACAAATAATAGAAGAAGTCAGCTTCAAGAAACTACTAAAAACTATTTTTTATTTGTAGAGCATCCTCATGTATATACATTAGGAAAAAGTGGCGATTTAAATAATTTATTGCTTACTAAAAAACAACTTAAACAAAAAGAGGCTACTTTTTATAAAATAAACCGCGGGGGAGATATTACCTATCATGGTCCTGGGCAACTTGTTGGGTATCCTATTTTAGATTTAGAAAACTTCTTTACAGACATTCACAAATACCTTCGCTTATTAGAAGAAGTGATTATTTTAACCATCGGTGAATACGGTTTAAAAGGAGTAAGAAGTTCCGGTGAAACTGGAGTTTGGCTAGATGTTGGTACTCCATTTGCTCGGAAGATTTGTGCGCTAGGAATTCGTTCTTCTCGTTGGGTAACCATGCATGGATTTGCATTAAATGTAAATGTGAATTTGGGTTATTTTGACCATATTATTCCCTGTGGAATTAAAGGAAAATCTGTAACTTCCATGGAAGCTGAATTGAATAAAAAAATAGACTTAGAAGAGGTAAAGCAAAAAATATTAACCCATTTTAAAATACTTTTTGAGGTTGAAACGATGATCGTTTCATAAGGTAATATTTGCATTTAGCTTTGAAGCTTATTACTTCTCCTCATTAAAATATACCCTGTTATAGTTGATTTTTTTCTCTTTATCACATCCTCATT
>MDTG01044950.1_pt1 | contig 16038 bp, 13 predicted proteins | sample 811421 | NCBI WGS metagenome assembly MDTG01 (sample SAMN05326645, study PRJNA326480) | marine metagenome | isolation source: seawater | place: Pacific Ocean: South East | collected 2011 | reverse complement strand
ATATTATTGTTATTTTAATGAGCATAGAGTTAATATTGTTATCTGTTAATATTAATTTAGTCTCTTTTTCAATATTTATTAATGATTTAAGTGGTCAAATATTTACCTTATTCATTTTAACAGTAGCTGCTGCTGAAGCAGCAATTGGGTTAGCAATAATTGTTGCTTATTATAGAAATTCAGGGACTATAAGAGTAGAAGAGATTGGTAAACTAAAAGGCTAGTATGGAATATTTTGTTTTATTTTTACCACTTCTAGGTTCATTTATATCTGGTTTTTTTGGAAATAAAATTGGCGAGAGATCCTCAGGAATTGTCACAAGTTTATTAACTTCAATATCAGCAATTTTATCAATTACAATTTTTTTTAATGTAATAAATCAAGATTATGAAAATAATTTAATTATTTTTAAATGGATAAACTCTGGGTCACTTGATGTAAATTGGTCAATTAAAATCGATTCATTATCTTCAGTCATGTTAGTAGTTGTTACTTTAATTTCATCACTAGTTCATGTTTATTCAATTGGTTATATGTCTCATGATCCTCACAAACCTAGGTTTATGTCCTATCTATCTTTATTCACTTTTGCAATGCTGACTTTAGTTACTTCAGATAACTTTTTGCAACTATTTTTTGGCTGGGAAGGTGTTGGACTATGTTCGTATTTATTAATTGGTTTTTGGTTCAAAAAAAATAGTGCAAATAAAGCCGCAATAAAAGCTTTTGTTGTAAATAGAGTAGGTGATTTTGGTTTTGCTCTAGGTATTTTCTTAATTTTTTATTTTTTTGGAACTCTTAATTACACTGAAGTTTTTAATCAAATACCTCAATTAACTGACAAAAATATAAATTTTCTTGGCATCAAAGTAAACGCAATAGATTTGATTTGTTTGCTGCTTTTTATTGGAGCAATGGGAAAATCAGCACAAATTTTTTTACATACCTGGTTACCCGACGCTATGGAGGGACCTACTCCAGTATCAGCGCTTATTCATGCAGCAACAATGGTCACAGCTGGTGTATTTTTAGTTGTGAGATGTTCGCCAATTTATGAATACTCAGAATTGGCCTTATCCATAATTACTATAATTGGTATGACAACAGCTTTATTTGCAGCAAGTATTGCTTTAGTGCAAAATGACATTAAAAAAATCATAGCTTATTCTACATGTAGTCAACTTGGTTATATGTTTTTTGCAGCAGGTGTTGGAGCATATAATGTCGCTATGTTTCATTTATTTACACACGCTTTCTTTAAGGCATTATTATTTTTAGGCGCAGGTTCAGTAATCCATTCATTTAAAGATGAACAAAATATAAACCATATGGGTGGTGTTTATAAAAAATTACCTTTCACTTATATTACAATGTTAATAGGAACATTAGCTCTAACAGGATTTCCTTTTTTATCTGGTTTTTACTCAAAAGATGCAATTTTAGAATTTGCATACTTGCGAGGCAATACAGTTGGCTATTATGCTGCTGGAATAGGTGTGCTCACTGCATGTTTAACCTCAATATATTCCTGGAGACTGATATTTAAAACTTTTCATGGAACATATAAGAATTCAAAAGTTAATTTTGATTCAATACACGATTCACCACTCACAATGTTAACACCTCTTATAGTTTTATCTATTGGAGCCGTGGGAGCTGGTTTTTTCTTTAAAGAATTATTTATTGGTCAAAATAGTTCTTATATGTTTTGGAAAGAATCAATAATGTTCTTAGATCCCTTAAGCAAAAATCATCCACCATATTGGTTTTTATTTTTAACACCTACCTTAGTTACAATTTTAATTCCAGTTTCATACTATTTGTTTTGTATTAATAAAAATATACTCTCACAAATTACGCAAACTAATGAACCTCTGTATAATTTTCTTAAAAATAAATGGTATTTTGACGAACTTTATGAAAACTTATTTGTTAAATCCTCAAAGTTTTTAGGGAATTTCTTTTGGAAAAAAATAGATGGTCTTGTTATAGACAGATTTGGTCCTGATGGGGTTTCTAATTTAATCAAAAAACTGTCCTTGAAAGCAGTTAAATTTCAAAATGGCTTTATATACCAATATGCATTTGTAATGCTAATTGGTTTTTCAATTTTACTCACATTTTTAATAGTTAAATAATGGATATTCCAATTCTCTCATCTTTAATAATGCTACCTCTGATTGGAGCTATATTTATATTTTTTACTAAACCCAATGTAAAAAAATATGAAAGCAGTAAATATGTTGCCCTTTTTATATCTTTTGCAAACTTCATATTGTCCCTATATCTGTGGTTTGTATTTGACAAATCATTAAGCGATTTTCAATTTGTAGAAAATCGTGTTTGGATATCAGGTTTTATAAATTATAAAGTAGGAATAGATGGTATTTCAATTTTATTTGTTGTATTAACAACATTTATCACTCCACTCTGTATTATTTCAGTAAATAATAACATAACAAAACGCTTAAAAGATTTCCTTATTGCTATACTAATTATGGAGTCTTTAATGATAGGAGTTTTTTGTTCATTAGACCTAGTTGTATTTTATCTCTTTTTTGAAGGTGGTTTAATACCAATGTTTCTAATAATAGGTATTTGGGGAGGTGAAAGAAGAGTTTACTCAGCTTTCAAATTTTTTCTTTACACATTGTTAGGATCAGTTCTAATGTTAATAGCAATAATATCAATTTATTGGATGACAGGAACAACAGATATTGTTCAAATTTATGAAATTGGTATTGATGAAAGATATCAAAATATTTTATGGATAGCTTTTTTCAGTTCTTTTGCTGTGAAAACTCCAATGTGGCCAGTTCATACTTGGCTTCCCGATGCACACGTTGAGGCACCAACAGCTGGATCTGTATTATTAGCTGCAATATTACTTAAAATGGCTGGATATGGTTTCATAAGATTTTCCTTAGGAATGTTTCCATTAGCATCAGAATATTTTCTTCCATTAATATATTCATTGAGCTTGATTGCAATAATTTACACTTCTCTCGTTGCTCTAATGCAAGAAGATATGAAAAAATTAATAGCATATTCCTCTGTAGCACATATGGGATTTGTCACTTTAGGCATATTTACAGCAAATCAACAAGGTATTGAAGGAAGTATTTTTCAAATGATAAGTCATGGCCTTGTATCGGCAGCATTATTTTTTTCTGTTGGGGTAGTTTATGAACGTATGAACACAAGACTAATAAAGAATTATGGAGGTATAGTTTCAATAATGCCAAGATACGCAATAGTCTTTATGATTTTTACTTTAGGTGGGGTAGGTATACCTGGTACAAGTGGTTTTATAGGCGAATTTTTAATTTTGATGGGTGCTTTTAAAAAAAGTTTTTTGGTTGCGACTATTGCAAGTTTAGGTGTTATTTTATCGGCGGCATACATGCTATGGCTTTATAAAAGAGTGGTGTTTGGTGAACTAATTAATAAAGATCTATTAAGAATGATAGATTTAAGAAGATCAGAAACACTGATATTGTGGTCTCTAGCAATACCAATTTTGTTTTTTGGATTTTATCCTGAACCATTAATTAATTCTATCGAAGTATCAACCTCTAATTTAATTGAGAATCATAACAATCTAATTGAAATACATCTAGCAGGTAATAAATGATAAATAATCTTGAATTGGTGTTACCAGAAATTTTTTTATCTTTAGCATTAATGTTTAATTTAATTTTAGGAGTTTACAAAAAAAACTCTTCAAATTTAGTTTATAATATTTCCCTTTTTTCAATTATAATTACTGTAATATTGATATTTAACTTATTTTCTGAGGAAGAAAATTACGTTTTTAATCAAAGCTATAAAATTGACATTCTTTCCTCGTTTATGAAAATTTTAATTTTATTTTTTTCATTTTTTATAATGTTATCTTCTTCAAAGTATTTAAAATATATAAAAATTTTTCAAATAGAATATCCTGTATTGATATTAGGCTCTTTAATAGGAATGATGGTAATGATAAGTTCCAATGATCTTATAGTATTTTATATAGGTTTAGAATTGCAATCTTTGTCACTTTATGTTTTGGCTGCGTTTAATCGAGATAATTTACTTTCATCTGAGTCTGGAGTTAAATATTTTGTTTTAAGTGCACTTTCATCAGGTCTATTACTTTATGGATGTTCTTTGATTTATGGGTTTTCTGGCTCAACTAATTTTGATGAAATAGCTTATAGTTTATCTGACGAAAAATATATCATTACATTTGGAATTGTATTCATTCTAGTTGGTTTAGCCTTTAAAATTTCAGCAGTCCCTTTTCATATGTGGGCTCCTGATGTATATGAAGGATCACCAACATCTGTAACATATTTTTTTGCAATTGTTCCAAAAATTGCAGCATTAAGTGTTTTTATAAGATTCTTGTATGTGCCATTTTTAGAAATAATAGAACAATGGCAAATGATAATAGTTTTTTTATCCTTAGCATCAATGATACTTGGCGCTGTTGCCGCAATAGGTCAAAAAAATTTAAAAAGACTAATTGCTTATAGCTCTATAAGTCATATTGGTTATGCAATAGCGGGTTTGGCAACCGGAACTAATGAAGGAATACAGAGTTCGATCTTATATATATCTATCTATGCACTCATGAATATAGCTTTTTTTTCGTGTCTATTAATGATTAGGAGAAATCAGAATTATTATGAGAACATAGATGATTTATCTGGTCTCTCAAAAAATCATCCAATAATATCTTTAGCATTATTAATAATTTTATTTTCATTAGCAGGAATTCCACCAATGGCTGGATTTTTTGCAAAATTTTATATTTTTGTGTCTGTTATAGAACAATCTATGTATTTTTTGGCTATTATTGGTCTATTATCAACCGTAATTGCAGCTTTTTATTATCTGAGAATTATAAAAATAATATATTTTGATGAGGCAAAAGAAAAATATGATTCAGAGAACCCTGTGGGTCTAAAATTTACTCTTTTAGTGTCTACAATTTTTATTTTATTTTATTTTTTATACCCAAATAGTTTAGTTTCAGTCATTTCAAAAATAAATATTATTTAATGAATTTTAAAAAATTTAATTTTAAAAAAATTACAAGTACAAACGAAAAGGCAATAAATTTACTTAAAAAGGGTTATAAAAGAGGAATAGTCATTGCGGACTTCCAATCAAAAGGCAGGGGTCAGTATGGAAAAAAATGGATTTCAATTAAAGGTAATTTATTGATGAGTATTTTTTTTCAAATTAAAAAAAAAATTTCAATAAAAAGATTGAATAAAATTAACCTTGAGTTGGTAAAAAAAGTTCTACAAACATTCTCTAATAAAAAAATTAAAATTAAATACCCTAATGATTTATTTATAGATAAAAAAAAATTTTGCGGAATTTTACAAGAGACTATATTTGTGAAAAATAATAAATTTTTAGTACTTGGCATAGGTGTAAACATCAATGACAGCCCAAAAATACCACATTATCCGACAACTTTTTTAAACTTATATTCTTCAAAAAAAATTAGTAAATTTGTTATCTCTAAGTATATAAAGAGAGCTTACGAAATAAATAATATAGTATTTTAAAATGATTTTATTAGGTGATATTGGTAATACAGATGTAAAAATCTTTGTAACAAATGACTCATTCCATATTATAAAAAAATTTACTTTTAAAACTCATCTTATTAGTCAAAATTATCTTAAAAAAAAATTAAACACATCGTTGTTTAATAGATATATGATAAAAAAAATACTCTTTAGTAGTGTTGTACCAATAGCTTTTAATCAATTTAGTTTTTTTTTAAAAAAAAAATATAAATTAAAAAAAATTCATGAAATCAAAAAATTTAATTTAAAAAAATTGATAAATATAAAAGTTAATAAAAAACAAGTTGGTTCAGATAGAATTGCTAATGCCATTGGAATGATTGATAAAAAAAATAATTACATTATTATTGATTTTGGAACAGCGACAACCTTTGATGTTGTGGTTAAAGACAATTATTTAGGTGGAGTAATTGCACCAGGAGTAAGCTTGTCTCTTAAAAATCTTTCTTCTAAAGCATCATTAATACCTCCAATTAATTTAACAAAAATATCGAATGTAGTTGGAACAAATACCACAACCGCTGTAAAATCTGGATTTTATTGGGGTTATATAGGATTAATTGACAAAATTGTTTATTTAATTAAGAAACAAACACGTATGTCTTTCAAAATAATTCTTACAGGTGGTTTAGCTCATTTATTTAAAAATAAAATTAAAACTAAATCACAAATTATTAAAGATTTGACTATTTATGGTTTAATAAAAACAATTAAGAGCACTAAATAAATGAAAGAAGAGTTATTATTTTGTCCATTAGGAGGATCGGGAGAAATAGGTATGAATATGAATTTGTTCGCCTATGGAAGTCCTGAAAATAGAAAATGGATTATGGTTGATATTGGAGTAACTTTTGCAGATGACAGTATACCCGGAATAGATTTAATATATGCTGATCCTGGTTTTATTGTAGATAAAAAAGATGATTTATTAGGTATTGTTTTAACTCACGCTCATGAAGATCATATTGGTGCAATTGCGCACATTTGGCCAAAATTAAAATGCAAAATTTTCGCAACCCCTTTTACAAGTATTCTTATCACTGAAAAATTTAAAGAAAAAAAAATAGATATATCTCAATATTTAAAAATCGTTGAATTAAATAGCACTCTTAAATTAAATCCATTTAACATCGAATTTATAACGTTAACACATTCAATATTGGAGCCTAATGGTCTTAGAATAGAAACACCCGCTGGAAATATTCTTCATACAGGTGATTGGAAAATTGATCCAAATCCTCTTATTGGCGGTGATATAAATTCACAAAGACTTAAAGAAATTGGTCAAATGGGCGTTTTGGCGATGATATGTGACTCTACAAATGTATTTAGTTTGGGAAAATCAGGTTCTGAACTAGATGTCAGAAAGAGCTTAATGAATATAATGAGTAATTTAAAAAAAAGAATAATTGTAACATCTTTTGCTTCGAATGTAGCAAGAATGGAGTCAGTATTTTACTGTGCTGAAAAAACTGGTAGGCAAATCTCTTTGGTCGGTAGATCTATGCACAGAATATATAATGCAGCCAAAAAATGTGGTTATTTAAAAAATATTATAGAACCTATTGATTCAAGAGATGTAAAAAATATTTCAAGAGATAAGATTGTTTATCTGTGCACAGGTAGTCAAGGCGAACCTATGGGTGCCATGACTAGAATTTCTAAAAATATACATCCAGATGTATTTATTGAAAATGGTGATGCAGTAATTTTTTCATCTAAAATTATTCCTGGAAACGAAAAAAAATTGTACAAGTTACATAATCAACTTGTACGAGATGGTGTTGAAGTAATTTCAGAGGATAATGAATTTGTTCACGTATCTGGACATCCTAATAGGGAAGATTTAAAGGAAATGTATAATTGGGTAAAACCAAAGTGTGTGATACCAGTTCATGGTGAACACAGACATATGATAGAACATATAAACTTTGCGAAAGAAATGCAGGTTCCTCATTCAATTCAAGTAGAAAACGGAGATATTGTTAAACTTTATCCAGGAGAAAAGCCTGAAATTTATGACAAAGCTCCAAGTGGAAAACTTTACTTAGATGGAAATGTTAGTGTGGAAGAGGATTCAAAGTCAATAAAAGAAAGAAGAAATTTATCTGTAAATGGGTTTCTCGAAGTAACAATTTTAATCACACCAAAAGGAAATATTCATAATAGGCCGATATTTACCTATAGGGGTTTACCTATAAATCATAATAATGACTTTAATGAGGGTCTAGAAGAGGAAATTGACAAAACTACTAGAAGTTTTTCACTAACAAACAAAAAGCAAGAAAGTAATTTAATTGATGCTCTTAAAATTACCTGTAAAAAGTATTCAAAAGATAAAACAGGAAAAAAACCAATAACAAATATTAATCTTGTGAGGGTTTAATTGAGTGTTACAGGTTCACTAGTTATTTTTGTTATTCTTTGGTGGATTGTATTTTTCTCATTACTACCAATAGATGTAAATCGGGAAAAAAAAGGAAATATTAGAGGTAGCGACGCTGGAGCGCCAGAAAATCCAAGAATAATTAAAAAGTTCATTTATTCTACTTTAATTACCTCACTAATTTTTATAGTTATATATATACTTGTGAGATATGAATATTTAAATATTAGAAATCTTATAAATTAATGTACTTCTCAAAATCATTTATTCCAATACTTAAAAATAATCCTACAGAGGCAAAAATTAAATCTCATCAATTGATGTTAAGAATTGGGATGATTAAACAATCATCAGCAGGAATATATTCTTGGCTACCATTAGGTTTTAGGGTCATGAAAAAAATTGAACAAGTTGTACGAGAGGAACAGGATCGAATTGGAGTTCAAGAAATTCTTATGCCTACAATTCAATCAAGTGAGATTTGGAAAGAGAGTGGTAGATATGAGGATTATGGAGAAGAAATGTTAAGAATAAAAGATAGGCAGAATCGTGAAATGCTATATGGACCAACAAATGAGGAATTGATAACAGATATCTTTAGATCGAGTATAAAATCCTACAAAGCACTTCCACAACTTATGTATCATATACAATGGAAATTTAGAGATGAACTCAGACCTAGATTTGGAATTATGAGATGTAGAGAGTTTTATATGAAAGATGCTTATTCATTTGATATAAATGATGAGCAAGCAAATTACTCATATAATAAATTTTTTCTATCGTATTTGAGAACATTTAAAAGATTAGATTTATCTGCAATACCAATGGAAGCAGATACAGGTCCGATAGGTGGTAATCTCTCACATGAATTTATTATTTTGGCAGATACTGGCGAGAGTAAAATATATACAGATAAAAGAATATTTGAAGTACAAAGCGAAAAAACAAAAATAGAAAAAAAATCATTAAAAGATTTAAGAAACCAATTTGAGAACTTTTACGCCGCTACTGATGAAAAATATAATGAAATAGAATTCGAAGAAAAAGTTCCTGAAAAGTATAGACTTAGTACAAAAGGAATTGAGGTTGGTCACATATTTTATTTTGGAGATAAATATTCAAAACCTATGAATGCTTCTGTTGACTACCAAGGAAAAAAAGAATTTGTAAAAATGGGATCATATGGAGTCGGTGTATCAAGGTTAGTTGGCGCCATAATTGAGGCAAAATATGACGATAAAAATGAGATTATGAAATGGCCAATATCAGTTTCACCATACGATTGCGCAATTATTCCATTAATTAGCAAAAATAATCAAGCAAATTTAGAAAAAGCAATAAATGTTTCAGAGCATTTAAAAAAGTATAAAATAGAATTTATCATTGATGATACTGATGAAAATATTTCATCGAAAATAAAGAAATTTAATTTAATAGGTATACCGTTCCAAATAATTATTGGAAATAAAAATGAAGGTGATAATTTTGAATTTAAGGAAATATTAGAGGAATCAAAAAATTTACCTATTGAAGAAATTGTAAAAATTATTAATAAAAGTAAAAAATAATAAATTGATTTCACATTTAGAAAAAAAAATAGCTTTTAGGTATTTAAAAACCAGGAAAAAAGACGGATTTTTAAATATTATTTCAATCTTTTCGTTCATAGGTATTTCTTTAGGTGTAGCAGTTTTAATAATAGTAATGTCTGTAATGAATGGTTTTAGAACTGAACTGGTAAATAAAATTGTTGGTTTTAATTCACATGTAATTATTCAAAGTAATAATATTGAAGAGGAAATAAAACTACTCGAATCAAGCAAACTAAAACCTTTGATAAAAAATTTTGTTCAAACAAATACTGGGGAAGCGGTCTTAATTAATAAAAGCTTAACAAAGGGATTATCAATTAGAGGTTACAACGAAGATGATTTTCAAAAACTTGAAATATTTAAAAATATAAATTTTAATGATGGTTCAAATATACTAAAGAGAAAAAATATTTCTATAGGTAAAGAACTTAGTTTTGATTTAGGATTAGAAATCGGTGATAATATTTTATTAATGTCACCTATTGGAGAAGATACGATAGTTGGAAATTTGCCTAAGCAAGAAATATTTACTATTTCATATATATTCGAAAGTGGTCTTATAGAATTTGATCAAAATGTTGCTTTTATAAATATTAATAGTCTTGAAGATTTTATGAACTTGGATAGTTCTAATAGAAATATAGAAATTTATCTTCACGATGCTATAGAAATTTATAAAGCAAAAAAACAATTTCAAAATGTTTTTTCTAATAATTTTATTTATACTTGGGCTGATTTGAATAAATCTTTGTTTTCTGCTTTGAAAATCGAGAGAAATATGATGTTTATTATACTTTCTTTAATTATTATCGTTGCGGCTTTTAATATAATATCTGGATTAACAATTTTAGTTAAGAATAAAACAAAAGAGATAGCCATTCTTAAATCAATTGGTGTTTTAAACAAATCTATTACAAAAATTTTTTTTTTAATAGGGTTTTATATAGGCACTTTAGCGACATTATTTGGGATTATAATTGGAGTTTCATTTTCTATTTACATAGAGGATATAAGAATCTTTTTAAGCAAAATATTTAATATTTCTTTATTTCCAGAGGAGATTTATTTTTTAAGTAAAATGCCATCTGAAATAGATATTAAATCAATAATACTAATTTCATTTTGTTCAATTTTAGCCACTGTTGTGGTCTCTATTTTCCCTGCGTTAAAAGCTTCTAAATTAGATCCTATAAAAGCGTTAAAGTATGAGTAATTTTATTTCATTAAAAAAAATAAATAAAAATTATTTTTCAAAAACTAAAATTAAAGCTCTTAATAATATAAGTTTAAATTTTGAATTAGGTAAAATTTATTCAATCACAGGACCCTCAGGATCTGGTAAATCAACATTGTTAAATGTTTTATCGTTAATTGATATTCCATCATCTGGCTCAATGATTTTAGAGAATAAAGAGATTAATTTTAAAGATAAAGATAGAAATGATGGTATTAGAGCCAGTAATATTGGAATTATATATCAAAATTATAACCTTCTCCCAGATTTCACAGCCTTAGAAAATGTAAGTTTAGCGGGAATCGCAGCAGGAAATAATTTAAATAACTCTGAAATTGATGCAAAAAAAATCATTTCAAGCCTGGGACTTTTAAAGAGGATAAATCATTTTCCATCTGAACTTTCTGGTGGAGAAAATCAAAGAATCGCCATAGCTAGGGCATTAATTAATAGGCCAAAAATAATTTTAGCAGATGAGCCAACAGGTAATTTAGATTATAATTCGGCTAAAAATGTTTTTAAAATTTTATTAAATTTAAAAAAAACAAATAGAATAATAATATTTGCAACCCATAATAGAGAATTTTCAGATTTGTCAGACTATAAAATAGAGATGATTGATGGTAAAATTAAATCTATCAATGCATAATATAAATCAGTTTAATCACCTAAAAATTCATACGCAATACTCTATATGTGAAGGAGCAGTAAGAATTAATGATTTAGCTGAATATTGTAAAAAACATAAATTAAAAAGCGTAGGATTATCAGATACGACAAATTTATGTGGAGCCTTAGAATTTTCAGAAAATATTTCTAAATCTGGCTGCCAACCAATTATAGGAACTCAAATAAAATTTAGTTTTAAAGGTGAAATTGGACTTATACCATTAATTGCAAAAAATAGTGTTGGGTACAAAAGTATTATTGAATTGTCATCCAAAGCTTACTTAGAAAATGATGGTATAACAGAAAATCATTGCCAGCTAGAGGATCTTCTAAACAAAGGAGAGGAACTAATAGTATTATCTGGTTCAATTAATGGTCTTTTTGGAAAACTATTTAATAAAGGCAAATTAGATGAAATTGAAAATATTTATAAATCTCTTAAAAAAAGATACCAAGATGATTTTTATATTGAAATTCAAAGACATGAAGATTTAGGAGAGAAAAATTTTGAAAAATTTAATCTAACTAAGTCAAGTAGATTGGATATTCCTATAATAGCAACTAATGAGGTCTATTATATCGAAAAAGATATGTATGAAGCACACGATGCTTTGATTTGTATTGGAAACAAAACTTATATTAATGAAAATAATAGAATTAAATTTTCAAGCAATCATTATCTTAAAACAGACGAAGAGATGAAAAAAATTTTTATTGATTTACCTGAGGCTTTAAAAAATAACTATAATATAATTTACAAATGTAATTATCGACCATTACCATCAAAACCAGTATTACCAAATATTAGCTCTGAAAAAGGAGGTAACGCTGATGAGATATTACATAAAGACTCTCTTGATGGCCTAAAAGATAAATTTTTAAAGATATTTAATATCAACTTATCTGAAATGGAGTCTGATGAAAAATTCTTAAAATATAAGGAAAGATTAGATCATGAAATTAAAATTATCATAGAGATGAATTATTCAAGTTATTTCTTAATTGTTTCAGATTATATTAAATGGGCCAAAAATAATAATATACCTGTAGGTCCTGGAAGAGGATCAGGTGCCGGATCGTTAGTAGCCTGGTGTTTATCGATTACTGATGTTGATCCAATTAAATTTAATCTTATTTTTGAAAGATTCTTAAATCCTGATAGGGTTTCAATGCCTGACTTTGATATAGATTTTTGTGAGGAAAAAAGAGATTTAGTTTTTGATTATTTAAACACTAAATATAAAGATAGTGTAGCCCACATTGTTACTTTTGGTAAACTCAAAGCAAGAATGGTGATTAGAGATGTTGGAAGAGTTTTAGGTCTACCTTATGGATTTGTTGATAGTATATCTAAAATGATACCTTTTGATCCTTCAAGACCTCAAAATTTAACAGAGTGTATTAATAATGAACCTAGACTGATAAAATTAATTAAAGAGGACACTCGGGTGAAAAAATTAACAGATCTTTCATTAAAGCTTGAAGGTTTAAACAGAAATTTTGCTACTCATGCTGCTGGTGTAGTTATTGCAGATAAAAAATTAACTAATACTGTTCCACTTTACAAAGATACATCCACAAATCTACTACTTCCATCAACTCAATTTGATATGTACTCTGCAGAAAATGCTGGACTAATAAAATTTGATTTTTTGGGTTTAAAGACACTTACTGTTATTAAGAAAACAGAAAAATTAGTAAATGAAAGTAATAAAAATTTTTCAATAGATAAAATCAATTACGAAGATCAAAAAGTATTTAAATTATTATCAAGTGGGAATACCGTAGGTTTATTTCAACTTGAAAGCTCAGGTATGCGTGAAGCACTAATTAAAATGGAACCAAACCATCTAGAGGATATAATTGCTTTAGTAGCATTATATAGACCTGGACCAATGAGCAATATACCAACATATAATGATTGTAAGCATGGAAAATTAAAACCCGATTACCTTCATCCACTTTTGGAGGATATATTAAAACCTACTTATGGAGTAATTATTTATCAAGAACAAGTTATGCAAATTGCACAAAAACTTTCTGGTTTTACTGCTGGTGAAGCAGATATTTTAAGAAGAGCTATGGGTAAAAAAAAAGAGCCGAGTTGGAAAAACAAAAAATGAGATTTATAGATGGTGCTGTAAGCAATGGAATAAACAAGGAAGTTGCAGCCAGTATATTTTTAAAAATTGAACCATTTGCAGAATATGGTTTTAACAAAAGTCATGCAGCAGCATACGCTATCATAGCTTACCAAACTGCTTATCTAAAAGCATATTTTCCATATGAATTCTTTTCAGCTTCTATGACAATGGATATATCAAGCCAAAATAAACTAAGCGAATTTTACGAGGAATTAAAAAGGTTAAAAATTAACATCATAAGACCCAATATTAATTTGTCTTATGCTAGCTTCAAGTCTGATAAAAAAAACTTTTATTATGCTTTAGGTGCAATTAAAAATGTTGGATACGAAGCAATTTCAAATATAATTAATGAGAGAGAAAAAAATGGAGAGTTTAATTCATTCTTTGATTTTATAAACAGAGTAAATCCAAAAGATATTAACAAGCTTCAACTAGAGGGATTAATAAAAGGTGGAGCTTTTGACTGTCTAAATGCAAATAGAAAATCCATTATCGATTCTGTGCCAAATCTAATTTTGAAATCAAAAAATATTCATGAAAATAAAGCGACAAATCAAATAGATTTGTTTAGTTCTGAAACAATTGAGAAAGATGAACTAATTAATAATTCTGAGGATTGGAATTTTGAAGATAGATTAGCTAAAGAATTTGAAGCTATAGGTTTTTTCATTTCTGATCACCCTTTAAATCAATTTAAGGATGTTTTTGAAGAATATAAAATAGTAAATTTTAATAAATTCAGTCAAGATCCAGATACAAGTGAAACTAATATTGCTGCTACATTATTAAAGATACAAGAAAAAAAAACCCAAAAGGGCAACTCATATGCAATTATAAAATTGACAGATTTGAGTTCCGTTTTTGAGTTATTTATATTTTCTGATATTTTAGAATTTAATAGAGAGGTTTTAAAAGAGGGTAACTCGTTATTATTAACAATTTCAAAAAATTTATCTGATGAGGAAAATAGGTTTAAAAGAATAAATGTTAAGAAAATTTCATCTTTAAAAAATTTGTTTAATCAACCAATCTTTAATGTGGAAATATTTTTAAAAAATTCAAATGCGATAGAGAAAGTTGAAAAAATATTGTCTAAAAATGGTGAAACACAAGTAAAAATCAATATTTTAGATAAAAAAGATAATTTTATATTTAATCTTAAAAATAAAAGATTTGTTGATAGAAAAAATTTAAATCTGCTAAAAAACCAAGGTATTTCAGCAAATATTTTATAAAAAAACACTTGTTTAAAATTCATTATAATTGTAAATAATCGTTTAAATTAACACGCACACAATTAGTGGTTTTATACCTCCGGTCCTTAAATGGAAATTATTGTGGTGGCTTAACCGGGAAAAAATATGAAAATACCAAACTTAACAATTCAACAATTATTAGAAGCAGGCGTTCATCTGGGGCATAAAACACTAAGATGGAACCCTAAAATGAAAAAATATATATTTGGCAAAAGAGATTCAATTCACATAATTGATTTAACCCAAACATTAGAATTAACTAAAGTGGCTTTAGAAAAAATATATGATGTTATAAAAAATAACGGAAAAATTTTATTTATATCTACAAAAAAACAAGCATCTGAGGCAATCGCTGAGCTAGCAAAAGATACTAATCAATACTTTGTAAACTATAGATGGTTAGGAGGCATGTTGACTAATTGGGGTACAATTTCGAATTCCATAAAAAAACTAGAGAAAATTAATCTAGATTTAGTCTCTGAAAATCGTGGTTTTACTAAAAAAGAATTATTAAAGATGAGCATTCAAAGAGATAAATTGCAAAGATCATTAGGTGGTATTGCAGCAATGAAAAAAATTCCTGAATTAGTTTTTATTATTGATACTAATTATGAGTCTCTAGCAATAAAAGAATCGATCAAACTTAATATTCCAATTATAGCAGTTCTGGACACAAATTCTGACCCAGATGGTATTAATTATCCTATACCTGGAAATGACGACGCTAGAAGATCTATAGATTTATACTGTAGTTTAATAAAAGAGACTATAGATAATGCAAAAAAAGAGGCACCCTCTATAGAGTTAGAAAAAAAACAAAAATTAGATAGCACTGCAAAGGTTGATAAAAATAAAGAGTCCCTTGTACAAAAAACTAACTAATCGTTATGAGTAACATCGAAAAGATAAAAAAATTAAGACTATCAACAGGCGCAGGATTTAAAGATTGCAACTCAGCAATTGATGAAGCTAATGGAGATTTAGATAAAGCTGTAGAGATTTTGCGTGTTAAAGGAATTTCAAAAGCATCAAAAAAAATGTCAAGAGAAGCAAATGAAGGTGTTGTTGCTTTATCTGAAGAAAAAAATAAAATTTCTGTGATTGAAGTTAATTGTGAAACAGATTTTGTTGCAAAAAATGAAGATTTTATAAATTTTGT
>MDTG01386621.1_pt1 | contig 16039 bp, 10 predicted proteins | sample 811421 | NCBI WGS metagenome assembly MDTG01 (sample SAMN05326645, study PRJNA326480) | marine metagenome | isolation source: seawater | place: Pacific Ocean: South East | collected 2011 | reverse complement strand
TTAATTAAAGAATACATGGAAATTAGTGTTAAAAATGATGACCAATTAATAAAAATGGCTGCTATAGTACAACGCTTATCTACAGGAACATCAAATACAGGTGATGGGGGTATGTTAACAGAAGAAGAAATGGAACAACTTCAATCAGTAGCTGAAGAAATATCTAAAACAGTAGAAGAACCAAAACAATTAAATAAACCAAAAGAAGATGGGATTTCTTAATATTTTTGATAAAGTAAGAACAGCACGTTCTTTAACTAAAAAGTCTAAAAGAAAATTAGTACCTGTTAGGGTTATTGATATTATATTAGATCAAAACCATCCTGCATTTGCAGCATATGGAGGTCCAGATGCTATAGGTACTATATTTTTTTCAAAAATATCTGAAGAAACAGCTTTAGAAAAATCCACAAATGCTCCTGCTGCAAAACCTTTATTTTCATTTATTAAAAATTATCCTTTAAAAAATGAAGTAGTTTTAATCTTATCTACTATAGATAGTGGAATTTATGATTCTAAAGGAGAAACATCATATTATTTTCCTAATATTAACATATGGAATCACCCTCACCATAATGCTCTTCCTTCTATAAAAGAATTAGAACTAGAAGACGTAAAAACAGACTATGATATAGATACTCAAAGTGGAATAGTATCAAGAGAAGTAACAGACGAAGGAACAGACATAAATTTAGGGCGATATTTTAATGAAAATATTAAAACAAAACCTTTATTACCTTATGAAGGAGATACAATTTTTGAAGGAAGGTTTGGAAATTCAATTCGTTTAGGATCTACTAATTTTAGTGATGAAATAAGTATAAAAAATCCTTGGAGCTTATCTAATACAAATGAAACAGGAGACCCTATAATAATAATACGTAATGGACAAGATATTGAAGAAGATGATAGAGGATGGATACATACGATAGAAAATGTAAATAGAGACCCTTCATCTATTTATTTAACTTCTAATCAACAAATATCTAATTTTAGAGTAGCAGGTGTAAGTAAAGCTTCATATGAAGCCCAAGAAGAAGAACCTGACGTTTTTGACCCAATTCAATTTGAAGGGTTAAAAAGAGAAAAAGGAGTAACTACATTACAACCAATAGAAATAACAGAATTACCTAAAGGAGAAGAACCTGTATTAGTAGCTCCAACAGATTTATCAACAATATCTCAACAACAATCTACTCCATTAGATGATGTAAAAGATGAAGATTCTGATTACTATGATAAAAACGAAACAGAAGAAGAACAGGGAGATTCAGTAAATGCTTTAGGGGATGATACTAATAATTTAGATCTAGATGAACTAGTAGGTTAAATAAAAAATTATGGCAAAATATTATAAACTTAGAGATTTACTTTATTCTAGCACAAATAGCACTAGAATGGCTCAAGGTCACCCTAATATAAACCTTCCAGGAAATGATGGTGCAAGTATGCCCTCACAAGGAGAAATAGTATCTAATTTAAATATACTTTTTGAAAAATGTATTAATCCTATATTTGATGCTTTTGGAGGAAAAGAAAACTTAACAATAACTTCTGTTTATAGATCTGTAGAATTAAATAAATTAATTGGAGGTAGTGGAACAAGTCAACATTGTTTTGGACAAGCATGTGATGTTGCTTCTATAAGTGGAATACCCTCTTCTGAAATATTTAACTGGTGTATAGATAATATTACTTTTGACCAATTAATATGGGAATTTCCTGAAAGAGGAGGATCTAGAACATGGGTTCATGTGTCTTATGTAAGTGGAAGAAATAGAAAAAGAACAACATTAGCTTCTAAATCAGATTCTCTTCATAGTAAATATGGAGGAAATAGAAGAGGAAGCTACCAACAAGATATAAATCGTGCTTTTGAAGAATACTTATAAATAATAATAATATGGCTTATATACCAACAGACCCTCATTTATATCAAGGAAAACAAGTAATAATAAATTCAGACAGACTAGTATTTAATGCTAAAGATGACTCTATTTTATTATATTCAGATAAAGCTATAGGGTTTAATACAAAAGGAAATGTACATTTTGATTTAGGAGTTAATTTAGATGAAGTAAAAGAAGGGGATACTCAAAATAAATTTGTAGTAAATTCTCCTAATATATATTTAGGATTACAAAAAAGTGGTAATTTACCAAATGAACCTGCTTTATTAGGTAACGAAACCCAAACATGGTTAAATGACTTACTAGTATTAGTTGATGATATATTAGATGACATATTATATAAAGTAGCCTTTGTATCAACAGCACCAGGAAGCCCCACAGCTCCTAATCCTGCTAATTTTTCAAATTTACAAATGAGAAAAGATGAAATACAAAGGTTAAGTCAAGCATTAGAAGAAATAAAAAGTAAAAACACAAAATTAGTATAAAATGGCCACAAAAGCAGTAACATCATTAATTTCATCACAAATAGATCGTCAGTTACCTCTTATAAGAACTAAAATAAGAGATGAAGGTAAAAAGAAAATGTATGAATTAAGAGAAAAATTACCATCAGTAAATGATCTTAAAGACCAATTTTCATCTAGTGCTTGTAGTTTAGAAGCACAAGAAAAAATGGAAAAAAAGTTTAATGATACTAAAAAAATCGTTGAAAAAATAATACTAGCAGCTGAAAAAGGAAAAGAAAAATTAGAAAAATTATTAGAAAAATTAAGAAAAATTTTAGATTCTGTAATTCCAAAAATCCAAAGCATTTTAGATTTTTTAAAACCTATAGTAATTGCACTTCGTATACTTATAAGAGTAATTCCTATCATACTAAGAGCAATACCAACAGCTGTCCCTGGAATTACAGGAGGAATGATTATAGCTGTAGATGATAAGAGAAAAGCAGCAGCATCAAAGGTAGGAGAATGGGCTAATCTTATAATTGTTATGAGTGACCAAGCAATTCCTGCTTATAGAGCAAAAACAAATAAATTAATAACTCCTATTACTAAATCTCTTAATATAATAAATAATTTTATAGAATCAATAAAAGCTAGATTAGCAGTCTTAGATTTATTGTATCTTCAATATTTACAACATTGTAATGTAGGAAACCAATCAGCTATAGATTCAGGGGATGGGTCTATAAATACAGATTTATTTAATACTGCTGGTCTTAATGGGGATGGGTCTACTATAGAACCAGACCTAACTAACATAACTAATTATTTACAATCTTTATATGGAGACTTATTAAATGACATAACTGATTTTCAAATAATAGAAAGAATAGAAAGCACAGAGTTTGGATTTAAAACAAGCTATAAGGTAATTAATTATAACTTAAATCAAAATTCTTAAAAAAAATTTATATTTATTAACAAACACCAAAAAACATGAAAGCACAACTTTTTGAAAAACTAATTAGAAAAATAGTTAGAGAAGAAATTGATTATGCGTTACGTAGAGAACTTAAATCACTTAAAGAAGACTTACGTGATGAAATCAAACCAGTAATAACAGAACAACCAATTATTAGTACACCTGTACCTGATAATGTTAAAACGACTTTGAAAGAAAAAATAATGGGTAAAAATCCTATTAAAAAACAAAATTTTGTAAAGGATTCAACCTTAAACTCTTTATTAAACGAAACAGCTATGGGGGATACTAATACACAAACAGCAATGGCTCCCACAGAAACTATGCCAACAGAAGTTGCAAATGTTGTAACTAGAGATTATAGAGAATTAATGCAAGCAATAGATAAGAAAAAAGGAAAATAATGCCATTAATAAATTCATCTAGAAATATAAGCCCTTTAGATATTAATAAAAATATTAAAGTTGGGGTAGCTTTACCTTTAAATGAGGTAAATATGTTTAAGGGAACAGACACAATAAAAGAACAAGCAAAAACTAACTTAATAAATGTATTATTAACAGAACCAGGAGAAAGAGTATATGAACCTACTTATGGTGTAGGTATAAAACAAATGTTATTTGAACAAAGTCCTAATGAAAATAATTTAAATGAAAAAATTAACCAACAAGTTAACATTCATATACCAGAAATAACAATAGTAGATACAAAGGTAAATTTTAATGAAGATGAACATATCCTTTATGTAGCACTCACATATATGTTTAATTTAGATAATGCTAAAGATTCTATTCAACTTAATTTTAATATGTAATGGCTTATTCAAAAGTATCAAATAAAAACCAAGACAAAGACGTCAAATATTTAAATAAAGATTATAATTCTTATAAATCATCTTTATTAGATTTTGCTGAAGTATATTTTCCTAATAATTTTAATGATTTTAGTGAAGGTAACCCTGGAATGATGTTTTTAGAAATGGCTTCTTATGTAGGAGATGTACTATCTTTTTACACAGATACACAATTAAGAGAATGCTTTTTATCTTTAGCTAAGGATGAAGAAAATATATATAATTTAGCTTATGCTATGGGCTATAAACCTAGATCAACTACAGCAGCTTCTGTAGATTTAGAAGTATTTCAATTAGTACCTTCTAAACTAACAAGTAATGGTTATAGTCCCGACTATAGTTATACTTTAGATATAAATCCTAATTCTACTTTCGTATCTACCGAAGGCCCTTCTTTTTATTTAACTAATGCAGTTAGATTTGATTTTTCATCTTCTATAGATCCAACAACTGTAACTGTATATCAATATACAGAGGAAAATAATCCAGAATATTATTTGCTTAAAAAGTCAGTAAAAGCAATTTCAGGTGAAGTAAAAGAACAAACTTTTTCTGTTGGAAGTGCTGAAAGATTTAAAACATTAACATTATTTGATTCAAATGTAATATCAATAGAATCTATAATTGATGGTGAAGGAAATGAATACACAGAAGTTCCATATTTAGCACAAGATACTGTTTTTGAAGAAGTAGAAAACACAGCAGCTAATGATGGTGAATTATTTGGTTATAACCATCAAACACCTTATCTTTTAAAACTAAAAAAAGTACCACGAAGATTTGTAACAAGATTAAAACAAAATAATACTTTAGAAATTCAGTTTGGAGCAGGTATAAGTGATAAATCAGATGAACAAATTATACCAAACCCAGATAATATAGGTTTAGGAATTAAAGATGGTAGATCTAAATTAGATGTAGCTTATGACCCTTCAAATTTCTTATATACAAGAGCTTATGGCCAAGTACCTGCAAACACTACTTTAACAGTAAAATATTTAGTAGGAGGAGGATTAAGCTCTAATGTAAGTTCAAATACAATTACTCAACCAGGAACCTTAGATATGAGTAATAAACCAAATTTAAGTCTTCCTATGTTAAATTTTGTAAAACAATCTGTAGCATCTTCAAATCAAGAAGCAGCTAAAGGAGGAGGAGCCGGAGACTCTATTGAAGAAATCAGAATGAATACAATGGCTAATTTTGCTGCTCAAAACAGAACCGTAACTAAAGATGATTATTTAATTAGAACTTTATCGTTACCTCCTCAATTTGGTAGAGTAGCTAAGGCTTACATAACACAAGATGACCAAATGTCTCCTTTAACTACAGAACCAAATCGTATACCTAATCCTTTAGCTTTAAATTTATATACTTTAGGATATGATAAAGATCGATTTTTAACACCTTTAAACACAGCTACAAAAACAAATCTAGCAACTTATTTAGAACAATATAGAATGCTAACAGATGCAATTAATATTAAAGATGCTTTTGTTATAAATTTTGGGCTTAGTTTTGAAATTACTTCTTTTAAGAACTATAACAATGAAGAAGTATTATTAAACTGCATAACAGAACTTCAAAATTATTTTGATATAGATAAATGGCAAGTTAACCAACCTATTGTTATATCTGAAGTAGAAAATTTAATAGGAGGAGTTAATGGGGTTCAAGCTATTGAAAAGATAACATTTGAAAATAAAAGTGGTACAAGATCAGGATATTCACAATATAAATATGATTTTACTATGGCAACTAGAAATGGAGTAGTTTACCCTTCTTTAGATCCAAGTATTTTTGAACTTAAATATCCAAATATAGACATTAAAGGACGTATAACAACATATTAATTATGGCATATTACTTTTTATTTCCGGAAAAAGATTCAACAATATATAGTCATCCTGATAGGCTAAAATTAAATACAGGACATGATGAAATACTTGAAATTGTAAAAGAAAAAGGAACATCAGATTCTAGATATTATCCTTCAAGAGCTCTTATTAAATTTAACAATACAGAAATACAAACTGCTTTATCTTTATTAGAAAGCTTTAGAGCAAATTCTTTTTCAGAAGCTAATATAACTAATAATTTAACTCAAGTTAGCCTTCAACTATTATCAACAGAGCATAAAAATTTATCTACTATTCTAAATTTAGAAGCTTATCCTATATCTCAATCATGGGATGAAGGTTCTGGTAGATATTCAAATTTACCAACCTCTTCTAATGGAGTAACATGGAAATATAGAGATAATGATATAGCAAAAACACAATGGCCTACAGGTTCACAAGCACTAGGAGCAACGTTTGCTACATCTTCTATAGCAATTAATGAAATACCCTCAGGATCACTTCATGAGTTAACTATTAACGGAGTAGATTTTGTACCAGTTGTATCTGCTTCTTTATTTGATGATAATGATAAAGAAGTTTTTGTAGAAATAAGTGGCTCACTTCAAGCATTTACTGAAAATTTAGTTGAAGCTATTAATGCTTCTTCATCTTTAACTTTAGTTACAGCATCTATTTCAGGAGCAGGACCTCCTGCATTAATATTATCAGGTTCTAGTTCGGGGTCATTACATAATGTCACAATTACAACAAGTTCAATAGGAAGTGCAGAATCTCCTTCATCAACTGGTTTTACATATGTAAATCCTATATTTGTTCCTTCTACAGGTTCTATTCCCGTTGAAGCAGGTAGTGGAAATAGCTTTAATCTAACTAGCGGAACAGACATAGCAGGTAGTGATTTTATGGCAGGAACTTCAGGCTCACTTATAGCATTAGGAATAACAGTAGGAGGGGGATCTTGGTATACAGGTAGTAATTTTGAGGCTACTCAACAATTTTTACAAGGAGATAACTTAGATACAAATCTTGACGTAACAACATCTGTTAAAAAGTTCAGCGCAAGCTATGCGGGCGATGATAATAGTGTATATCCTACAGGAATAGACAACAATGGGTTTATAATAAAACAACCTGATACTGTTGAAACTAATACATCAAATAGTTTTGGAGAAATGAAATACTTTTCTGCAGACACACATACAATTTATCCCCCTAGATTAGTTTTTAAATGGGATGATAGTACTCATACTTACCAGTCTTCAGCTAAAACAAGTGGAGAATTAAGTGTATCACTTTATAAAAACCAAAAAGAATATAATCAAAATGATGTAGCTATGTTTAGAGTACATATTAGAGATAAATACCCTAATAGAGCCTTTACAACAACTTCAAATTATTTAAGCACAGGTTATTTTACAACAGGATCATATTATAGTATAAGAGATGCAAACACAGAAGAAGAAGTCATACCTTTTGATGATAATTATACAAAAATGAGTGCAGATTCAGATGGAATGTATTTTAAAGTTTATATGCAAGGTTTACAACCAGAAAGATATTATAGAGTATTATTTAAACATATAAATAATGATGGTACAGTAATATATGATAATGATTATCACTTTAAAGTTATTAGATAATGCCTAATGGAAAAAAACAAAAACAATCTTATATTAGTAAAAGAAGGGAACAAAAAAATGTTAAACCTGAAGGACTAAAATCTACTGAAATAGTAGGAGAAAACATAAATTTATCTCTTAATAAAAAAATCTATGGTAATAATGCATATGACATACTTAATAGAGATTTTTCAGAATTAATTAAACCTGAAAAAAATATAAGTATAGAAAAATTATTTGACATATATAATGATATTTTTTATTCTATCCCTAAATATGGAAATTTATCTCATGAAAGTATTATATTACAAAGTGAAGATTATTTTTATAATTTTGTAAACCCTAAAGAATATATGGTAGATGAGCTTCTATTAGAAATAGAAGCAAGAGAACAAGTACTAACAGATCTTCAAACTCCTAGTTCTACAGTTTCTTTATTTCCAGAAGGTACTTTTTTAAAACAAGAAGGAACATCCGTAGTATACATAATACATGGAGGAACTAAAAGAGTAGTAGCAGGAAATTTACTTAATACTGCTAAACAAACATGGGGAAAAAGAGATATATCTGACCTAGAATTAGCCCAAATTGTAGACCCTGAAGTCCTAAATGAAATACCTTCAGGACCTAATATTAATATTCCTGAACATTTTTCTATCCCTTTAGAAGCATTTGATGACCCTGAAGAACAAACCACAACAGAACTAACAGATTTAGTAGAAGTATATACATTTACTTTACATAGTACTCAAGGAAATATCACTATAATGTATAATAATGAATTAACAGAAGTTGGTTTATTTCCAATACCTGGGATAAAAGTAGTAACTATGAGAAGTAGTGATATATCATCATATCCTGATGGTCATTGTAATCAAGAATTAAACAATCCTTTAGTAGTACCTGTATTAAAAGCTAATACTCCTACAGGCAAACCATTTATATCAATAAAAAATAACACAGATGATCCTATTGAGGATATATTAGATATACGTGATGAGTCTGGAGAAAAAGTATCACCTTTTGATATAACTGAAAGCACATCAGATTCACCTTTTATTCCTATGCATTTAGAATGGGGTTCTAGTGGCAGGTCTGAAGGTGAAGAAGATCCAGATAAATATGCAGGGTGGTTTAATGGTAAAAAAATAGAAACTAGATTAATTACTCAAGGTTCACATCGTCCATACCCTACTAACGAAGATGTTCAAAAGATTTTTGCAAAACCTGTTAGTGAATATTATAAATGGGAAATAAAAGTACCAAACTATGGAGGTAGTACACCTAAAAATTATAGTACTGCATTTAGTTCTAATACGGCACGAAAATATTATGGTCTATATTTATGGGAAAGAGTGTATGGTAGACCTATATATAATTTTATTACAGATGGTGATAACTTAAAATGGTATTGGGTTAAAATGAAATCAGTACCAGTTCCTTCAAGAGATACAAGATTAGAATATTGGTTAGAATTATCTCCACCAGGAACTTTAGGAAAAATAAACGAATCTGTAAAGTATGAAATAATGGCTAATGGAAATTATAAATTCAAAGGAACAGACAGTATTCATTCTAATACTCAACAAATGATTGAAGTCCGTGAACCTTATCAAAATGGTATGTCTTGGAACTATATAGACCCAATGAATATATATAATGCAAATAGACAAGAATATGATAATTACTTTAATGAAATACTTTCACGTGCAACACAAAATGGAGGATTATCAAATAAACACTATGGAAATGCTTATTCAAAAGCATCAGCAAACGAAAAAAAGAGATTTATAAACCCAGAATTAGTATATGAGGGATTTGCCGCTGACCCTTATATAGATGCAAGAGTAGCAATGGTAGGACCATATGATTTTACATAAATACTTAAAATAATATGACTAGACACGAAGTAATAGAAACAGTATCAAAAAAATTAGGCCTAAACGAGGAACAAAAAATAAAAGTTGTTGCTAAAGCAGACTACATTGTTAGTGGAGATAATGATGAATGGTATAAGTCAACACAAAAAAAAGCAATAAATAGTAAAAGAGGTTTATATGCACAAGCAATGCATGAAGCTAATTGGGTACTTTATGTTGAACCTACTGTAGATAAAAGAAATTTAAAAAATCTTAGGTTAGATAAAAAAATTTATGAAGTAAATGAAGCTGAAAATAATTTAGATAGAAATTTTAGTTTTTTTAAAGTAAAACAATATACAGTTATTGAATTTTTTCAACAATATAATAAATTATTTTATGAAATCCCTCAAACAGGAGGTAAACCAGCAGGAACACAATTATTTACAACACAAAATGAAGAAGGAAATTTAATTTATAATCCAGCACAGGGACCTAATGGAGAATCTCCAACAGATGGTTTTTGGGTAATAGATGGTCTTGATAATAAATCATGGGTTCCAATACTAAATACTCATAAAGAATTTATAAATAAAAGTAAAGATTATATAGGAGACCCTATAGACCCTATAGATAAAGAGGTTGAACAACTAATGGAACAGCTTGCAAGAATAAATTTTGAAATAGAAAATTTCCCTAAAACACATCCTTTCTTTAAAGAAGGAGATATTCTTGAAGAAGACGCAGATCCTTACACAAAATATTACATTCAGGGAGGATTAACAAGACCTATATATAATAGTGAAGTATTCCAATCTATAAAAGCTATAGCAGGATATAGAAGATCAGACCCAGATAGTAATATGACTATTCGTATACCTAAAGCAGGAGTAGAAGCAATTGGATCTTCTCCTTTAGGACCAATAACATCTATGCAAGACTTATAATTTTTTATATTTATAACTATACAATATATTAAATGGAAGAAAACAACAAAATAATAAGTATATCAACTCAAGAAAAAATTCAACTAAATGATTCTGTAACCTCAAAAAAAATATCTAAAGGTTTTGGAAGAAAAGAGGACATAATAGAATTACATATACTTACTAGTGATGACCAATTAATTCATTCTGAAGGAAATTTCACAGAATATACTTTTCCAGATTCATCTCAAGAATCTACCCCTACTGATACTTACCCAGAAATTATAATAAATCCTATTGAAGTACTAAGCAAAAGAGGATATGTTAGTGGTAGATTAAAAATTAAATTAAATATTCAAAGAAAAAAAGTATTTGATTCTAGCACTGACCCTTTTTCTATAAAAGAAATATCACCATCACGTAAAGAAGTTAGAATTATTGCTCCCAAAGTGTCAAATGAAATTTTTGATAGATCTGTTAAAAGTTTCATAGCAGAAATTGAAAGTTCAGCTTATTTTAGAGACTTTGTATTAAATTTTGGAAGGGATATTAGAGCATTAGGAATAAATATTTTATTAAATAAAAATCCTAACAAACATGAATTATTAGTAAAATTACTAAATCCTTTACCTACATCTATTCAAGATCAAACTACTCTTAATATAGTAGAAAACATAGTAGATCCTCAAATAATAGATATAGATTTAGGAGATCCAGAAACAGAAGATGATAGTATTTATTTAAGACCTCCCAATTTTAAAATAGATACTAGAATTAATAATAGTATACCTTCTGGTTTTAAAAATTATAATGATATATTAGAATATAATTTAACTTCTTCTTATCAAAGACTTTTAAATCAATTAGACAATAGAGAAATCCCTTCAATAGACTATGATTATGTTAGACCTGTTTCTTCAAGTACTGAAGATACAGATGTAACTTATCATTTTGAAAATTTTGTACATTTTAGTAACGCAACAGAAAGATTAAAAAACTTTGAATATAAAGTAAAATTAATCGAAATATATGAATCTCAAATACAAAGTATAGAAAATGTAGCCCTTTCAGGTACACCCCCAACTGTTTTTGTTAGCAATGGACAATCGTCTGGATATGCAGATAGTGGAATATTCATAACAGATACAAGTGGACCAGGAAACTTAAATGATGTTACTTCAGGAATGATAATAATAAACTCTAATACGGGAGGAACAGCGGTTGTTACATCTCTTAGTAGTTTTGGAGCTATTATGTTTAACAATTTAGACACAGATGGAAATCTTATAATACAATCAAATGACCCCTTTGAAGTCTTAGCATATGCACCAGGCACATCACCTACAGATTTAGAAACAGAAAAAGAAAAATTAGAAGAAAAAAAATTACGACTTATAGGAGGTTTTGATGGTTATGAACAATTTTTATATTATGAAACAGGTTCTTTTGCAACTTGGCCTAAAAAAGTACCTACTGAAACTAATACTGATATATATGTTCCTTTTGGAACAACACCAGTAGAAACAGTAGTAATGACTGCAACAAATCAAAATTCAAGTAACCAGTATGGTTATTTATCTTCCTTAAATATAATTTTTGCTGACCCTCCTAATGGATTTACTGGAAATAATATTCAACCAGGAATGATAATAACAAACACAACTACGGGGGAATCAGGAGTAATAACTAATGTTATTGATTTTAATGAAATTGAATTTTCAGAAACTTTATTTATTGGTTTTAATGACGATTGGACAATTGGAACACCTTTTGATTTTCATGGAAGTATAGTAAGTGGAGGAGCTTCTTTTATAACAGATGGAGTTCAAGTAGGACACGTAATAAATAATTTAACAACAGGTCAATCAGCTACAATAACTGAAGTCAATTCAGAAACAGAATTAACTTTTTCTGACTTATCATATGCACAAGGAGGAATACCTTTTAATGCAGGAGATAATTTTTCAATAACAGATACATATGAAGTTCCTATACCTGGGGGTAATCTTCCTCCATATGAATTATATGAAACAACATCACCTCAAGCCCAAGCATGGTTAGGTAGTGCAGATGGGTCTAGTCCCCTTTATGGAGGTCAATTATTATCAGCTTCTTTATTTGATAAACAAAATGAACATGCTTTAGCAAATTTAGTTCCTAATCATATTTTTGACAACCCAGATAATGATTTTTATAAAACATTTGTTCATATGATTGGTCATCATTTTGATGGGATATGGACATATATAAAAGCTTACACAGATATAAATGATACTCATCACACAAGGGGTATTTCAAAAGATTTAGTTTATTTTCAATTAAAAAGCTTAGGAATAGAAACTTTTGATCAATTTGAAAATTCTAATTTAATAGAATATATTTTAGGAGATAACCCAAGTTCTACTAATGTTCCTACTACAGTAGGAGATGCTACAATTGGAGATGATTTTATAATTGGAGGAGGTACTGGTATTGATACTTCTGGTAATTATCTCCCTGTACCTGCTGGCCAAACCTTAGTCACAGCATCTAATGATGGTTCTATACCTAAAGGAGATATAACAAAAGAAATTTGGAAACGTCTATATCATAATGCGCCTCATCTACTAAAAACTAAAGGAACAGAAAGAGGAGTTAAAGCATTAATGAGTTGTTATGGTGTGCCTTCTACTATTTTAAATGTAAAAGAATATGGAGGAAATACAGTAACTAGTGGTCCTTTAAAAAACTTAGACACAGCAGATTATTATAAAACATTTACTTATGATAAATCATCACAAGCTTTAAAAGGAGACGCAGGAGCTGATGGTTTTTTTGTTCGTACTAGATGGAGTTCTTCATTAGGACCTACTATAACAAATCCAAATTATAATTCATCTACGGACCCTAACCTTGTAAATGCTAAAGCACACACTATAGAATTTAGAATTAAACCTGTAAGAACAGGAGATGATCAAATATTAATGTGTTTTTCACAATCATTTGCTCCTGAACATAATTTAGTAAATATTAACTCGGTTGATGGTATTCATACTCAATACATGTATATAGAACCTTATTCAGGGTCTGATATTCTCACTACAGATGATGCCTCACAATATGGAAAATTAGTATATAGAAAAGCATCTACTTTTACACCTAATTCACAAACTTTTGTAGGAGAAACAGAATATTTTCCTATATACAGTGGAGAATGGTGGAATATACATGCAGGAATAAACATAGAAGGAAAAGACTCAGGATCAGATGGAGGTGCCTTAGCACAAGTTTATGGACCTGTTACAGCAGATACATCCTCTAATACTTTCTTTGGAGCCTATAGAGCAAATTTCTTAAAAAACGTATCTTATTATACAGGTTCTACTAGTCTGCCAATGAAAAGTCATGTTTATTCTTGGGGAGTAGGTACTTCATCCCCTATAGAAGTAGATACAGTTGGTGGAGGGGGTGCCCCAATAGCTTTTCCTTCAGGAGGAGCTTCTTACATGTATATATGTGGAACTGCTGTAAGTGGTGGATTTTTAAATGCAGATACAACTATAACTAAAAATGCAAATGCAATGAGCTATTCTGGTTCATTACAAGAATTAAGATATTATAAAGGAGAATTATTAACACACAAAACACATATAAAACATGCACTAGAACCTTTTATGTATGGAGGTAATTCAGTTTCTTCTTCATATGATAATTTATATTTAAGATTAGCTTTAGGAAGTAATGATCAACAAGATAGTTCAAGTTTTCATCCTAACATAAAACACAATTACTTAAATGCAGATACTAATGGTCAACTTATAAATACTTATGAAGTTGGAGGTGGTGTTTCAGGAAGTTCTCAACCTGGTGGTTTTACTAGAGGATGGCTAAAAGGAGCAGATGGTGATAAATGGACACTTGATAAAGACCAAGGAGTATTAAAATATTCTGATGAAACAACAATATCTGATGCACTAACTTTTTCAACTGTTTATCTACCTACAGATGAGCTAATTAAAGATAATACTTATAGAGTAAGGTTTACTATGAAAAACCTAAAAAGAACTAGTTCTACCTTCTCTACGGAAACAGGTGCAAATACCTATTTTCATATTGCTCCTGAATTTGGAGCATTAAGAATTTATTTAAATACTCCTGACGGTTATCAAGCTATGACAGGTAATTTACATCATCACTTCCATTATGCTGAACCTTTAAATGCCCTTGGAGATGGAAAATATAATTTTGTTCCAGGTAATACTGAACGTATGAATACTCCTTATGGAGCATATACTAATACAGACACACCAGAGAGAATACTTTATCCAGATTGTAGACTAGCATTAGGATATTTTGGTTTATTTAATCCAAGTATTTGGGATTATTTAGGTGAACAACAAACTTTATATGGTGAGGATAGTCTACCTATACCAGACCCAAATTGGTTAGAAACTTCTACTGTAGGTGCAGCTAATTTTGTAAATGCTTTACATGAATCTAATATTATTGGATTAGGATATCCTGGAATGCTAACTAGCCAATTTATAAACCAAGGTGATTTTATTATGTCTGATTTATCAAGTAATGTTGGTATATTAGGATATTTTGGACCATCTAGATTAGGAGCTCAATTTGAACCAGGACAACAAATATATCAACAAATGGGAGATGGTTTTGGTGGAGATGAAGATCCTCCTGATGAATTTTTTATTGAGATTGATAAAGAAATTCACCAAACTGATCTTGGAGCAGATTTTGAATATTTACTAAGACCACAGGGTTATGCTGGTACAGGCCCATCACTAGGAAATAATAACCAAACAGGAGGATCTATTGAAATAGTCCAAATATTTGGTCCAGGTGTTGCATATGAAATATCGAATCTTTCAGTTGAATTAGTACCTGATGTTATAAGTAACTTAACTTCTTCTCAAGAATGGGAAGAAACATTAGAAAATCATTATCATCTAACACCAGATACTGTTGGTATTTCAACAACAAGTGAAAAAACTAGAATAGACGAAGGGACCGTAAATGATGATATATTATCAACTACTATAAAATCTGAAGATTCAACATTAGATAGACAACCACAAGATTTTGAAGATTTAGGAATATTCTTTTCACCAACTACTGAAATAAATGAAGATATAATGTATACTTTAGGAGCTTTCAGGTTAGATGATTACATAGGATCACCTTTACCTTCAGCTCAATCAGCATCTATTTACGAAGATTTAAAAGAAATTAAAGATATATATTTTAAAAAAGTAAGAAGAAATAGATATAATTATTGGGATTATATTAAATTAGTCCAATATGTAGATCATACTCTTTTTAAACTTATTGAACAATTTGTCCCTTTTAAGGCAAATACAAAAACAGGTTTATTAATTGAACCTCATTTTTTAGAAAGAACAAAATTTGCAAGAGAATTACCTATAAGAAGTGATGGTCAAACTATGACTACAGGATCTCATCAAACATTTGATTTTCAAATAGATCCAGAAAAAGCCTTTCATTTAAATAGTAGTTCATTAGGGGGTGGAAACGCAATATCTTATGCAGGTATGGTGTCAAATCAATTAGATGATAATTAT
>MDTG01089127.1_pt1 | contig 16039 bp, 13 predicted proteins | sample 811421 | NCBI WGS metagenome assembly MDTG01 (sample SAMN05326645, study PRJNA326480) | marine metagenome | isolation source: seawater | place: Pacific Ocean: South East | collected 2011 | reverse complement strand
TATATCTATTTTGGGGGGACTAGAGGTCAGTGAAACTGGGGATTTAGCGAACTTTATGATCCCCGGCAAAATGGTAAAAGGCCCTGGCGGAGCCATGGATTTAGTATCTGGTGTAAAAAAAGTAGTGGTATTGCTCGAGCATCGTTCAAAAAACGGTGCTTCCAAAATCTTAAAACAATGTAAACTTCCTCTTACTGGAAAAGGGATAGTTGACTTAATCATAACTGATTTAGCAGTTTTTAAAGTTTTGCCAGACAACGCCGGACTTTTGCTAACAGAAATTATGCCGTCATCTGATTTGGAAAAAATAAGGCAACATACAGAAGCAAAGTTCGAAATCACTGAAGACTTAGTGTCATGAAAACCATTTAGAATAAGAAGATAGCTTAAACATTCTATTCGGTTATATACATATAACGAAAAAATGTTGCACCGCCGCATTCTGTTGGCTATACTGCATTGCATCAAAGTTAGGAATTCTACTCCCCTGAACCCTAACCTTGATACCTCCCCTCCTCGCCCTACTGTTTGAAGACAGTAGGGCAAATTTTTATCCGAGAAATTCTTTTACAAGCTCAATAAAATCCTCCCGCCTGTCATGATGGACCCAGTGCCCAGCCTTATCGAAAATCTTCACCCTCACATTTTTAAAAAATTCAATGCGACCAGTTATAGTAGGGTCCTGGTGCCAGCTGTCTCTACCACCCACCAAAAGTGTAGGACAGGTTATTTGCGACCAAAGATTATTTATCAAATCTTGTGGCATATCATACGCCGGCCAACTCCTAATGTAATTATCAAATTTCCATGAATAAGTACCATCTTCGTTTTGTCTAACACCGTGTCGTGTTAAATGCTCAGCTGTCTCATAAGACAAGTGCGAATTCGCAGCCATCATACGACTAACTGCGTCGTTAAAATTTGCATATCTTTTTTCATTCCTGCTGGATAGTGCATGTCTTTGAGAAATCCATGATTCTAAGCGATCTATTATGGGCTTTTCATTTGGTAAACCTAAACCTTCAATAGCAATTAGATTACCTATTCTTGAGGGATACAGTCCTGCATATCTCAAAGCAATCATTGCCCCTAAAGAATGAGCCACTAAGTTAACGGGTCCTGATAACTGTTGGCAAATCAATTGGTCTAAATCATAAAGGTAACTCGCCATGTGGTAGTTTCCATCATTTACCCATTCACTGTCGCCATGACCACGAAGGTCAGGAGCAAGTACACGCCAATCTTTGCATAAGCTTCGGGCAACCCAATCCCAACTTCGAGCATGATCACGGCCACCATGTAAAAGTATAGTTGGTGGGTTTGTTTTTTTACCCCATTCAACATATTGAAGCCTCAATCTTTGCGAATAGTAAACCTGAGAGCTAGGCGATTCCATCTGGAATAACATCCTCAAGAAGATTTGCGTTACTATTCTTTATGCTTCTTAACAAAAATTCAGACTCAGACAAAATTTGATCGAAGAAAAACTCGCCAGTAGCTAATTTCTTTTTGACAAATCTTTTGTTTCTTTCGTCATTAACATCAAGTTTTGAAGCAGCTATCATGATTCGTAGCCAAATATAGCCAAATATCACGTGTCCGCACAGTCTTAAAAAATAAACCGCAATAGACTCTAACAATTTCATTTCATTTTGGGCAAACTTTTCCTTAAGCCAAGCCGTCGCTTCATTTAGTTGAGAAAGTACAAGATTAAGCGAATCAAAATTTTTCTTATTTTTGATCGAGCAACTGTCACTGGATAGATTTTTTATCAAGCGAGTAATTAGGTCTATAGACTCGCCATTATCCAGTAGTACTTTCCTAAAAACTAAATCCATAGCTTGGATACTATTCGTACCTTCATAAATCATTGCCACCCTGACATCGCGAACTAACTGCTCTATTTCATAATCTTTTATATAACCATATCCTCCAAAGCATTGAAGTGCATCGTTTGCTTTGACGAAAGCATTATCTGTGAAATACGCTTTTATTATTGGTGTAAGGAAACCAACTAATTGTTTGGCTTCAACACTCGTCAATGATTCAGAATTATCATCCTCTAGATCCATTAGAAGAGCCGTCCATAAAGCAACAGCCCTTGCTCCTTCCGTAAATGCACTGATACCAGCCAAAATTCTTTTTATATCAGGATGACCAATAATCGGAATTGAACCGTCTGCTCCACCTCTCTTCCTTCCTTGCTTTCTCAATTGACTGTATGCAACTGCTTTTTGCCTTGATAATTCAGAAATAGCAAGACCTTGCATACCTGTTTGAAGTCGTGCAATGTTCATCATCACAAACATAGAATTAAGACCTTTATTCTTTTTCCCTATTAAAAAGCCTTGCGCGCCCTCATATAAAATTTCGCAGGTTGCGTTTCCATGTATACCCATTTTTTTCTCAACATTCATACACTTCAGGTTATTGCGCAATACCAAGTTCCCTTTCTCATCAACAATATATTTCGGCACTATAAACATTGAAAGCCCTTTAGTACCAGCAGGTGAATCAGAGACCCTAGCTAGTACTAGATGAATAATATTCTCAGTCAAATCATGCTCCCCGGATGATATAAAAATCTTATTACCTGTTATCTTATAAGTACCATCATCCTGAAGCACTGCGCTAGATTTTGTTAGACCTAGGTCTGTGCCGCATTGAGGTTCGGAAAGATTCATAGTGCCTGACCAAACGCCAGCGACCATTTTTGGTAAATAAGTCGTTTTTTGCGCAGGATCGCCAACCGTAGAAATCGTTAAAACCGCATCTTGTGTTAATCCGGGATACATTGAAAAGGCCATATTTGCTGAGATGCAATATTCTTCGAAGGCAGTTGAAATGATAGTTGGTAAACCTTGCCCCCCAAATTCTTGAGGAGCACTAAGATTATTCCAACCTCTGTTACAAAATTCTTGGTAAACCTCCTTAAAACCGGGAGGAGTGGAGACGCTGTGGTCCTGATTTAGATAACACCCGTGAAGATCACCAACTTTATTTAAAGGATATATTTTATCTTCAACAAACTTGCTCCCTTGTTCCAAAATAAGAGTAACATCTTCAGCAGATAAATCAGCAAATAAACCTGCCCCTAGATATCTATTAAGGTCGAGAACATCATTTAATATGAATAGAGTATCCTGCAGCGGTGCTCTGTAGGCTGACAATTTAAGCTCCTTTACGAAACGATCGAACTTCAATTAGTATTATGTTATTAAAATTCGAAGTTGTAAAATTAACATTTAGTAAGTTGAGAGTTGGCAAAAGAGCAGCATAATAAGAAAATCAGCGATTATAGAATGTCAAATAAGTCGATTTAGCATAGTCTATAAAAAAAAAATTTTATATAATCGGACTTCATCTAATTACAATCATGTAGAGAACTTATTGTGCAGTGTGAAATAATTGCTATTGGTACGGAACTATTATTAGGTCAAATTCAAGATACAAATTCTTCCTGGCTTGGAGAAAATTTGGCTTTGAACGGAATTGATAATTTTTATCAATCAAAAGTTGGCGACAACGAGGAACGAATAGTCGCCGCTATTCATTTAGCTTTATCAAGAAGTGATGCCATCATTTGCTGCGGCGGCCTTGGTCCGACCCAAGATGACATTACCCGAGAGGCTATAGCCAGAGCCACCGAGTCAGATTTGTATCTAGACGAAAAAGTTGCAAAAAAAATTGAACATATGTTTTCGTCGCGCGGAAGACACATGACACCAAACAACCTTAAGCAGGCAATGATACCAAAAGGGGGCAAAGCCATAGAAGATCAGCCCGGAACCGCGCCTGGAATCATTTTTCCTTTTAATGATAAAGTAATTTACGCAGTACCTGGAGTTCCTTATGAATTAAAACAAATGATGCGTTCGACAATACTGCCAGACTTAAAGAAAAGGTCGGGTTCAACCACAATAATTAAAAGCCGAACCCTTAGAACATGGGGTCATACCGAGTCTAAACTCGCGGAATTGCTTGAACCTAAAATAGAACAACTTAACGATTCGCAAAGTACCACTTTAGCATTTCTGGCATCTGGCATAGAAGGGTTAAAGTTGAGGATAACAGTAAAAGGAGAAACCGAAGATAAAATCTTACAGCAATTAGATAAAGAGGAGAAAGATATTAGATCTATCATTGGTGACGTTGTTTTCGGCGTCAACGATGAAACTATAGAACAAAGGGTGTTAAAAAACCTTAAGGATAAAAACTTAACACTAGCGGCTGCAGAGGTCGCTACTGACGGCCTTGCTTCCACAAGATTGGGCAAAGTTGATCCTCTAGGAAGATATTTTAAAGGCTGCATAATCCCAAAGAGCGATTTATCCAAAGAGCAATTATTACGACACAATAAAAAAGAAAATCATTTCTCCGAGACTAAAAGACTGGCAGATGCAGCAAGAAATTATTTTTCCTCTAACATAGGTTTAGCAATAACTTATTCTAAAGAAGAAGGGGTAAACTATCTAGCAATTTCAAGCGATAAAATCCTACTTGAAGAAGCAATGAAACTACCTGGAGATGGGGTTAGGGTTTCACAATTTAGCGTAATAACTGCACTCAACCTTCTGAGATTACAGATCGAAAATGATTTAGTTTAATTTATTGATAAAGTCTAAATCGGAAACACTGTATTCAGCCAACCTCCACAAATACCAACAAGCTATACCTCGGAATGGAGACCAATTGTTTGTAATTTTCTCCGCATTTCTGGAATCGATATCACAACCGTAGTATTTCCTAAAGCCGTTCCTAACACCTAAGTCACCTTCTGGAAAAGTATCAAACCTGCACAAATGAAACAATTTCACAATATCGCATGTCCACTTACCTATTCCTTTTATCTGAATCAATAAATTCTCTAATTCTTCATCGGAAAACGATTCCAATAAATTTTTAGAAGGGAATTCTTTTTTAAGGAATAATTGTGCGACCCTAATTAAAGTATCGATCTTATTGTTTGACAAGCCACACCCTTTTAATTGTCTTTTATTTAACCGGATAAAACGCTTGGGGCTTATCCTTCCAACAAGAAGATTCGAGATATTAAAATGTATTGATTGGGCGGCTTTTACACTTAACTGTTGCCCAATTATAGTTCTTACCAACATTTGGAAAAGAGTTTGATTTTTCCTGATTGGAAGAGCAGCTGGCCCATGAAATTGTATTATTTTTTTCAATTTTTTATCACATTTAGCTAGATGAAGTGAGCCGTTGAAGAGTTTTTCTATCCATTTGTTTGAAAATATTCTTTCAGACTCTCTATAGAGAAGAAGCTCTTGCCAAAACTTGCCGCCCTCGGGAGAATATCCGATTATATTTTTATTTGATCCTATCACTCGATGACATGGAATTACCAAAGGGGTCATATTTTGACTTAAAGCACGACCCACAGCCCGACCTCCATTAAAAAGTCCAATTTCATGCCCTAGATCTTGATAAGATTTTGTTTGTCCTAAAGGTATTTTTTTGACTGCCTCAAAGACATCCTGCTGAAAACTAGTATATTGATCGTCTATTTTATGATTGAATTTGAACTTTGCAGTCTTAGGATTCTTCATATACCGTCTTAATTGTTCAGCAACCGATTGCATACTTGCATTAAAATTTTTTTTTTCTAAGTTTCCGTATTTATTCTTGCAATTATTAATTAGAACCGTCGGTGTCAACGAAGGAAAATTTACCGCATGTAAGCGATTTTTCGACCAAACTAATGTGAAAGTTCCAAAATCAGTTTTTAAAAAATTATAGAACATAAAATATTTCAACCTATTATTATCAACGATAATCTATCATGTTAAATTACCACTTTGAAATTATAGACAAAAAGAGGCCCATCACTTTATGAAGTATCGACTCGATGAAGACAATATTAAAATTGAAGGTGACTGTTTTATAGCCGAAACTGCTGTAGTTATTGGCAAAGTAAAACTAGAAAATAATAGTAGTATATGGTTTGGTAGCATTTTGAGAGGAGACAATGAAATTATCAGCATAGGCGAAGGAACAAATGTTCAAGATCTTTCTGTCCTCCACACAGATTTCGGTTATCCATTAAAAATTGGAAAAGGGTGTACGATAGGGCACAAAGTAATGCTTCATGGATGCACCATTGGCAACAACAGTTTAATTGGTATCAATTCAGTAATTTTAAACGGGGCTAATATTGGTAATGATTGTCTTATTGGTGCTTGCACATTAATCCCGGAAGGCAAGAAAATCCCTGACAGAAGCCTTGTTATGGGTAGTCCTGGTAAAGTTATCAGGCAACTAACTGAAGACCAAGTAAACGGTTTAAAAAAATCTGCTTCTAACTACATATTAAACTTTAAGAGATTTAAAGAAGAGTTGTTAAAAGCTGATTAAATTTCTTTGAGTTAACTCCCGTATTTTTTTATGATCTGTTTCCCTAGTGACATCATATGCACTTGATCAGGGCCATCCGCTTGACGGCAATACCTGGCATAATTAAAAGCGTCTGCCATAAAGTAGTCCTCTGTTAACCCACCAGCCCCATGAATTTGCATGCAACGGTCTATAATATTTTGGACTGAAATTGGAACAGCGATTTTAGCAGCTGCGATTAGGTCACGTGCTTCTTTAGGACCCACTTCATCCATTCTTTTAGCAGTTAGAAGAGTCAATTGACGAGCCTGCTCTAATTCAGCATAAGAACAAGCTATGTCTTCCCTAACTGATTGATGCTCAGCAAGTTTCTTACCAAAAGTCTCTCTCGAAACTGCTCGCTTGCATGCCAATTCCATTGCTCGTTGTGCGGCTCCAATTAACCTCATGCAATGATGAATTCTACCGGGTCCCAACCTACCTTGAGCAATTTCAAAACCTCTGCCCTCGCCAAGTAACATATTTTCGACCGGAACTCTTACGTCTTCAAAATGAACTTCGGCATGCCCATGAGGAGCATCGTCGTATCCGAGAGTAGTTAAGGCTCTTATAATTTTTACACCCTCGGTGTTTTTAGGAACCAAAATTTGGCTTTGTTGTAAATGCCTGTTTTCATTATCAGGATCAGATTTTCCCATAACAATAAAAATTTCTGTCTTTTCATACATTGCATTTGTGATGAACCATTTTTTCCCATTTATGACATACTCATCTCCCTGCCTGAGAATAGTCGTCCTCACATTCGTTGCGTCACTAGATGCTACATCCGGCTCTGTCATAACATATGATGATCTAATCTCTCCGTTTAACAAAGGCGTAAGCCACGTGTCACGTTGTTTTTGGTCGCCGTATTTCATAAACACTTCCATATTTCCTGTGTCTGGCGCGTTACAGTTAAAAACTTCCGAGCTCCATAGCACTCTCCCCATAATTTCTGCTAGTGGCGCGTAATCAAAGTTAGAAAGCCCTCCAAATTGCTTAGGCACAAAAAGATTCCATAAACCCTGTTCTTTTGCTTTTGTTTTAAGCTCCTCAACTAACGGAACTGCTGAAAAACGATTTTCAGCATTTTTCAAATAACCACTATGGTTATGTTCATTGGGGTATACTGATTTTTCCATAAAATCGAGTAACCTCAGCTTAATTTGTTCTGGCTTTTCTGTAATATTTGCGTATTTCATAAAAATTCTCTTACAACTTAAAAAAGATTAACTTCATAAAATTTATTATACGTCGATATTGTATCGAACTGAACAGCAATTAACATTCATCACTACCAAATGAATATGCATCTTGAGAAGAAATCCTACTTAAGTTAGTTTATACTCAAAAGTAGTGTATAAAAGGGGCATTGTAGTGGCAAAATCTATTAGTAGGAAATCTCAGGGATCAGACATAAGACAAAACTATTCTTTCAATGCAGTCAATGACTACAACGTAAGAACTTACCTACTTGATCACCTCAAAGATAAACAAAAAAGGCAAGCTTTAATTGATGAACACAAACGTTTCCCGAGAGGAGGGCCAACTTTGCCTGGAGCTCCTCCTCCACTTCAGAGTAACGTGTTGGCTCAATTAATTGATTTCCTCAGAACTAGACCTCAGACAGGGAAACACACCATAGTTGAAACAGTTCCTTGGTCAGAATATTCAATTGGATTATTACCAGGACGAAGGGGTGGTGTAGTAAGGATATTGAGAGAGAAATATCCAACAAGAGAAGAAGCGGAGCACGCGATATTTAAAAAAAGAGTCAAAGCATTGTGTAAGGAATATGGAATCACCAATTAATTGGAGACTTAGATGAAACAGGAGCAAATACTAAGAGTTACTGGATATACCGATAAAATCGCTGTAGCGAAAGATGAAGAAATTACCTTTTTTGTACATTCCGAATTTGGAGAGAGCTACAAATCAGATATTGTTCGTTTAATAAATGGCGACACCAACCCAGAGGGTCCGGGTTTAAAAGAAAAAATAGTAAGAAATAAGACTAACAAGATTTATAAAGGAAAGCATCAACCATTGATGGCTGGAAGCTATCTGATGGTACCTCACACTGAAAAGTTAGATTGCGACAATATTACTGTGTGCGCCTACATTTATCCAACTACTCCTATTACCGATATCGAAGGAGTAGAGATAGGAGAGCAAGGAATAATCACTAAATGGGATGTTAAGAAACAAACAGGGTTCGGCCTGTTCATAAACAGATCTGGCTCCCTAGAGTTCAAAATTGGCAGAGGCAAAGGTAAAACGGAGATTTTTTCTCTGTCAAAGCCTCTTTTCAGGAAGGTTTGGTATAGAGTTTATGCAAGTTTTGATTCCAAAACCGGTGAAGTTTCGCTAAGCCAACAGGCTCATGTGAGTATCACTAATGGTGGGCATGGAATGAGTATGCTTCATCCTAAAGAAGATACTAACGACTATGAGACTTTTAAAACATCTAAACAAGTGCTAGGCAAGAACAAGGCACCACTTTTAATGGCTGCTAATACTCTAAATATCAACTCTGGAAGAACAATTCACGGAGACCATTTCAAGCAACTTAAAAATCCAGTTGAAATACCTGAACATTTTCAAAAATACAATGGAAAAATAGAAAGACCTAGACTATTCAACTCGGCAGTTAATGAAGAAACTATTAATATGGTTTTAGGACAACAAAAAATAGAATCCCTTCCGAATGAAGTTAAAGAAAGACTAACTGCTTTCTGGGACTTCGCAGAAAATATTAAAAAGAATGCGGCATCAACTCATGTGCCAGAAATGACTCCTAACAGACTTCATGCTATTGGGGTTAACATGCCAGTAAGAGGAACGCCCGGTTTCAATTGGTCCTCCGATTACATGAGTTTCACTCACGGTCCTCATGAATATGGAGCGATTCATTTTCATGATGAATCCGTTGATGATGCTAGATGGGATCCATCCTTTTGTTTTAAAATCCCAAAAAATTTAGAGAGCGGTGTTTACGCGGCAAGGATCCGAGTAAAAGGTAAATCAACTCCTGACCATGAGGATTATATTCCATTCTTTGTCAAACCCTCTCCGGATGATAAGCCCGCAGATATCGCTCTGGTTATGGCAACTCATAGTTACATGGCCTACGCTAATGATAATTTAAGCGTAAATTCAGTTATTGCCGAGCTTTTAACAGGTCAAATACCTTTGCTTCAACCTGAGGATTTATTACTAAATAAGGAACGCGGCTATGGTTTAGGAACTTACACAAGTTATAGAGACGGCTGGGGAGTTAACGTTTCCTCCAGACTTCGACCAATACTTAACATGCGTCCGAAATATTTACATGTACTATCACCCTCTCTTTGGCAATTTAATGCAGACCTTCATTTGGTAGATTGGTTATACGAGAAAGGCTATAAAGTGGATATCCTTACCGATGAGGATGTTCATCAACAGGGAGCTTCACTTTTAAATAAATACAAAATTGTATTAACAGGACACCACCCAGAATATATGTCAGAACAGCAAATGAATGCATATCATGATTATCAGATGCATGGTGGTAGATTCATGTATCTTGCAGCAAACGGGTTTTATTGGATTTGCGTTCCTCATCCAGATAACCCAAATATTATTGAAGTGCGCAAAGGAGATAATGGAACCCGCGCATGGACTATCTCTCCCGGAGAATATTGTAATGCTTTTGATGGAAAGCATGGCGGTTTATGGAGAGTTAGAGGAAGGGTAATGAGTAAACTCCTAGGCAACACCTTTTCATCGTTTGGATTAACCTATTCATCCTATTACAGACGTTCTCCTGATAGTCAATTGCCACAATGTAAATGGATTTTTAAAGGTATAGGCAAGAATGAACCAATAGGAGATTTCGGTTTAGTCGGAGGAGGTGCCGCAGGCCTGGAGCTAGACAGAGCGGACCTTGAACTAGGGACACCTCACAATGCGTTCCTCTTGGCCCACTCAGAAGGCCATAACGATATCTATGTTTCAGTTACCGAGGAAGTTACGTTTAATGCAAGAGGTTATATCGCCGGTGGCACAGGGGAAACCAATCCATGGACTCGATCCGATATAGTCTATTTTAAAACACCTAACGAGGGAGCAGTCTTCTCGGTTGGTTCAATGACGTGGTGTGGTTCCCTACAACATAACAATTACGATAATAACGTATCTACAATGATGACTAACGTTATCGATGGATTCCTTAAATATAAGAAACTCCCATGACAGAAAATAAACAAAATAAGCCAGGAGAAAAAGATCATTACTGGTGGATTCATCCAAAGCTCAGAGGCGGACAGACCTTAGAACAAAGCTTCGCCGATTCTATGAAATGGCAGTGGTCTAACTCAGAAGAAATAAATAAAATCGAGTTTTCACCACTAATAGATGAAGATGGACCGTATAGTGAATTCGCTAAATTGTTGTATAAATTAAATAGTTATAAAACAGGCCCAGTAAAAGGCTGGTATGTAGTAGTCAAACCAAATAAGAAAGAATATGTTGTTGGGCAATTATGTGTTGACTCTAATATTCCCGTCTGCTTGTTTGAGAATGAAAAATTCAAAACAGAAAATGAGGCAAAATCAAGAGCGGCCGAATTACGCAGACTTTATCCAGGATTAATGCACGTTTCTTAAAAATTAATGGCCTCCTCTAAAAAATTTCAATCGCTTATAGCAATCGCAAGCTTAATAATCGCGGGAGAAATGATTTTTAGCCTTCCTTTTCATATTACCAGATACTTCAGGCCCTCTTTTTTATCCTCATACGGTTTATCTAATACTGAATTAGGAGATATTTTCTTTTATTACGGAATTTCAGCATTTCTTGGATATTTTTTAGGGGCACTAATTACAGATAAATTTCAACCAAAGACTCTTATTATCATTTCACTAGCTCTTACAGGGACGGGAGGTTTCGTTTTACTGATAAACCCAAGTATCACTGATTTAAAAATTCTTTATAGTTTTTGGGGCTTAAGCACGATCTGTCTCTTTTGGTCGCCATTGATAAAAAGTACTCGTTTTATCGGTGGGAGCCGAAACCAAGGAACAGCATTCGGCTTTTTAGATGGGGGTAGAGGGTTATGTGCGGCTTTAGTTGCATCATTAGGGGTTTTAATTTTCTCCCACAACTTTATAGCTGAGTTAAGCGAACCATATTTACCCTTTCAACCTATCGAACAAGTAATTATTTTTTATATTTTTACGACTTTTATAGCAGCTCTTTTTGTTTTTTTGTTTCTTCCAACAATCGCAAATTCTGTAGAAAACAACTCTATGCATAAACTGCCTGAAAGAATTCAACTATTGAAAAAAAAGATTATTTGGCTACAAGCTTTAATAGTTGCATCTAGTTATGCCTGTTACAAGGGGCTTGACCACTTCTCACTATATCTCTATGAAGTACAGAATTATAGCGCACAAGAATCAGCGAACATTGTGGCAAAAATCGCTTACCTAAGAGTTATAGGGGCTATTTTTGCCGGTCTATTATCCAATAGATTGCAGCCGTCTATCATTCTTATCTTTTGTTTCTTTTTTATATCAGTAAACTTTTTCTTGATTGGTATAGTAACCGATAATTCTCATAACATTAGTATAATAATGGTTGCACTATCTAGTTCTGCCCTAGTTGTCTTCGGCTTAAGAGGGGTATATTTTACGCTATTAAGCGAAACCAAAATGCCGATGGCTCATACGGGCTTCTTGGTAGGCTTAATTTCAGTTATCGGATTTGCACCAGATATTTTTTTCGCACCAATAGCTGGAAGGATACTCGATTCTTTTGAAGGCACCACTGGACATAGTTTTTATTTTTATTTTTTAGGGATAATATCTTTGATAGGATTTTTAGGTAGCATAATACTAAATAGACAAAAATTTTAAATCGGAGCAAGATGAGTTAATGGAATTATCAACGTATATCAAAAAAAATATCGAAAAAATAATATTATGGCGGCGAGAATTACACTCATTTCCAGAACTTGCTTTTAAAGAAATCAAAACGTCAAATTTTGTAGCTGAAAAACTCAAATCTTTTGGTATAACAACATATCGAGGTTTAGGAAAAACTGGGATTGTAGGTGTTCTTAAAAACGGTACAAGACAAAGTAATATTGGTTTGAGAGCTGATATGGATGCGCTCCCTATATTGGAAAAAAATAATTTTGCCCATAAATCAAAAAATCCGGGATGTATGCATGCTTGCGGCCACGATGGACACACGGCAATGTTGCTTGGAGCAGCCGAATTTTTATCGAAATCAAAAGCTTTTGATGGTACTGTTTACTTTGTTTTCCAACCCGCTGAAGAGGGTGAAGCGGGGGCAAAGGCAATGATAGATGATGGATTATTTTCAAAATTCAATATTGATAGCATATTTGCAATTCATAATTGGCCCCATCTAAAATCTGGCGTGATAAAAACTAGAAATGGTCCAATCATGGCGGGTTTTGACACATTCGAGCTTACAGTAAATGGGACCGGTGGTCATGCTGCACTACCCCATCTCTTGAGTGATACAATTACAACCAGCGCATCTATAATTCTTAATTGGCAAACCATCGTGTCAAGAAACATAGATCCAATCGATTCGGTTGTCCTAAGTGTTACTAAAATCTTAGGCGGTAATACTTGGGCCGTCATGCCTAAAACCGTAACGTTTGGCGGAACAGTGAGAACTTTTTCTCGCAAGAATCAACTATACGTAAAAAAGAGGATGTTAGAAGTAGCTAATGCAATCGCCGCTTCCAACAACTGTACCATTGATTTAAAATATGAAGAAAGATACCCTCCTACGATAAACTCAAAAAAAGAAAGCGAAATGGTTGTTAAGGTTGCTACAAAGATAAACGAATTGGGTATTGGCAACGAAGAGTGTCAACCTGTTACCGGATCGGAAGATTTCGGTTTTATGTTGAAAGAAAAGAAAGGTTGTTATGCATTAATAGGTAACGGAGATACAACAGGGGGCTGTATGCTTCATAGCCCCACTTATGATTTCAACGATACAATTATTCCGCAAGGAATAAGTTATTGGGTTAATTTGGTGCAACACAAATTGGGGTTAAGGTAACTTATGCAATCAAGCAATGTTGAAATGCTAATTGAAGGTATGAAACTAGCAATAGCAGGTATGGGAATGGTAGGTTTTTTTCTTACCTTTTTAGTTTTTATCATTACGGTTTCTTCTAAATTACATTCTAAAGAATCTGTTGATTCTACAGATATGGATACTATTGCCGCTATCACAATAGCCATCACAAAATTTCGAGAAAATAAAAATCATGAGTAAAATTGAGCAAAAATCAAAAAAGAAAAGTAAGTTAGGCCTAACCGAGTTAGTATTAAGAGATGCTCATCAATCACTTTTTGCTACCCGAATGAGAACAGAAGACATGTTACCAATCGCTTCAAAACTTGATGACATAGGATTTTGGTCTATCGAGAGTTGGGGCGGGGCGACTTTTGATGCATGTATCCGATTTCTTGGCGAAGATCCTTGGGAAAGAATCAGGCAACTCAAAAAAGCAATGCCAAAAACACCTCAACAAATGTTGTTCAGAGGTCAAAACATTCTAGGTTATAGGCACTATGCAGATGACGTTGTAACAAAATTTGTCGAACGAGCAGCAACTAATGGAGTAGACATCTTCAGAATCTTCGACGCACTCAATGATCTTCGGAATTTAAAAAGCAGCATTAATGCAGTAGTAAAAATGGGGAAACATGCTCAAGGAACTATTTCCTATACGGTATCACCGGTACACACAATCGATTTATGGGTTTCGCTAGCACAGCAAATTCAAGATATGGGCGCTCATTCACTTTGTATAAAAGATATGGCCGGGCTTCTCAAACCATATGTAGCCTACGATTTGGTAAGTAGACTTAAAGAAAAACTTAGTATACCCATCCATATGCAAAGTCATGCTACTACTGGATTATCAACAGCAACTTATCTTAAAAGCATTGAAGCTGGTATTGATAATATAGACACCGCTGTATCGAGTATGAGTATGACCTATGGCCATTCCCCAACAGAATCTTTAGTCTCGATATTGGAAAATACAGAAAGAGACACAGGTCTCAATATGCAATTGATTGAAGAAATATCAAGTTACTTTAAAAAAATCAGAAAAAAATACGAAAAATTTGAAGGTTCATTAAAAGGTGTTGACTCAAGAATACTTGTCGCTCAGGTACCAGGAGGTATGCTTACGAACTTAGAGAATCAACTCAAGGAACAATCGGCATCAGATAAATTAGACGAAGTTTTAAATGAAATTCCTAAAGTAAGGGAAGATTTAGGTAATATTCCATTAGTAACACCGACTTCACAAATCGTAGGAACCCAAGCAGTATTGAATGTTATGATGGGTCGCTACAATAAACTCTCGAAAGAAACCGAAGGCATATTAAAAGGAGAATATGGAGCTACACCTTCACCTGTTAATCCCACACTCCAAGCAAAGGTCCTTGGAGGTACTGAACCGATTACGTGTAGACCCGCAGATTTACTAGAGCCCGAACTCGAGAAAATAAAAACCGAATTATTAAAAGAGAAAGATCAAAATAATTTTGATTTATCTGGTGATATAATTGACGATATCCTAACCTATGCTCTATTTCCTCAAGTAGCGCTTTATTTTTTTAAAAACAAAAGAAATCCAAATGCGTTTGAGCCAATCCCTGATACAGAATCTACAGATTCAAACACCACCATTAGTTCAAATAACAATCTCCAGAATCAATCAAAATATAATATTAAAGTTAACGGACGGATTTTTGAGGTCGAAGTAATGGATAATTTTGAACTCAAAGTAGAAACTCCAAAAAACATAAAGGATTCAGAAGGGTCAATAGAAGCTACGATTGATTGCCCCTTATCTGGAACTATTACAAATATAAAATGTGAACCTGGAGATGAAATTAAATCAGGACAGGTAATCTTAGTTCTAGAGGCAATGAAAATGGAGACCGAAGTAGTGGCGGAAGAAAACTTTAAAATTCTTCAAATTCCGGTCGCAATTGGTGATAAAGTTGCTCAAGGTCAAACTTTAATTAAATTCATAAAAGAAAATTAATAATGGACCTTATACAGGAATTATGGCTAGGATCTGGCCTCGCCAAACTCACACTTCCAGCTTTAATAATGCTTTCAGTTTCATGTTTACTTATATATCTGGCAATATCTAAATCGTTTGAACCACTAATCTTATTGCCACTAGGATTTGGCGGGCTACTAGCAAATATCCCGGGGAGCCAGATAGCTGAGGAAGGTGGACTACTTTTTTTTATTCAAGAAATAGGCATAGACACCGGAGTATTCCCACTCATAATTTTTATGGGAGTTGGAGCAATGACCGACTTCGGCCCGATGCTTGCAAATCCCAGAACGCTATTTTTGGGTGCGGCAGCGCAAGTTGGAATCTTTTTAACAGTTATAGGAGCGATTTTATTAAACACAACAGGTCTACTTTCTTTCACTCTACAAGATGCCGCAGCTATTGGTATCATTGGAGGTGCCGATGGACCAACAGCTATTTATGTCGCAAGTGTTCTGGCTCCCGAACTAATTGGGGCTGTTGCCGTAGCAGCCTACTCTTACATGGCTTTAGTACCACTGATACAACCTC
>MDTG01131486.1_pt1 | contig 16040 bp, 18 predicted proteins | sample 811421 | NCBI WGS metagenome assembly MDTG01 (sample SAMN05326645, study PRJNA326480) | marine metagenome | isolation source: seawater | place: Pacific Ocean: South East | collected 2011 | reverse complement strand
TAAAGGGGGGTCGCCCAGACCTTCAGCAGCTTTGGCCAAGGCGGCGAGCGCGGCGGCGGATTCATTAAAGTCATCGGACGGAGTTGGCATCTCGCCGTAGCAATCGCCATCAAGACAAAAGCTTTCTTCACCACATATCAAGTCGGTCGAACTGCAACGCTGTTGAGGGCAGGACTTATTCAGCTCTTCTTCAATGCAGACGCCTTTTTGTTGAGCGCTGCAATGGGTGGCGGTAGTGGTGCAATTGGCAGGCAATCTACTACACGTGTTCGGTCGAGTGCATCGATGATTGACTTGATATTTCCAGCAATCGAGTGTGGTCGGTATGCCATTGATGTAACGGGTAGCTCTACCTTCAATGCAGTGTTGAGAAGTTACCGCACACTCGCTTAAAAGAGTGCAGTGGGTTTTCCAGGACACTCTATTTGTAATGCAGTTACCACCAGATAGGGTGTAGCCAGAGCGGCAAGAGAGACTCGCACGTCGGCTTTCTTGAGCAGGGCCACAAATTTTGTATGTTTTCGACCAGTTGCTCCCTTTACATGCTCCCCATCTCCGAGAACTTACAAAATCCCCTTTTGTATATCCTTGATTCTCTTGGACTATTCTTCCATCCCATTTGAAAGAAGTTCCACGAGAAGCGCAGTTACTGCTGCCACCAGTTTGCTTAACGTAATTTGAAGTGTCGCTTCGACACTGCTGAATTGTTCGATAGCACATATGTCCACTACGAGACCACCCGGATGGGCAGTAGTAAATCACGGGTGAGGTTATCACTGTGAACACTGGACTTTTTGTACACGGCACATTGTTGTTGGTCGGTTGGCGGCAGACTTTAGGGATATAGTCGATGGTGCAGTTCGTTCCGTTGTTACAATCCACGTACTGATTGGAAATGCCGTGGGTGATTTCATAGGCGTTATCTTGAGCGATAAGCGCAAATTCATACGCTGGATCACCATTAACATTTGGTCTGCCTTTATCAAAACTCCTTTGAACCACGTTCGCATGCTCATTGGAAACGAATTGACTTTGTTTTTTCGTGCCCATGTTGCCATCATTTAGCTGGGCTTCATTGGGGTTACGCACTTGTTGTTTGCATGCATCGTCAGCGCAGTAGTCGTCAACATTGAGGTTGTCTTTAGCGCGGCCTGATATGCTTTGCTGAGCTCCCTGTGCCCAGCCAACGTTATCGTAGTACGTGTCACCCTGGCCAGCCAATACCTGACAGGTTGAGATGAGACACAATAGAGTGAGAAGTCGTTTCATTGATGCCTCCTTAACACTTCTTCAACCACATCTGGGTTGTCGCCTTGAGTCAGCTGATTGAGCGCATCGGGGATAGAAAGGTTGCCTTTAATCAGGTCATAATCACTTTCTTCACAAGCTTGTTTAGGTAAGCAGCGCCCAGGTTTCACAGCCACAAACGAAGGAACATCTGTGATGCCAAAAGTTCGAAACCATTCAGGATTAATGGCAAAACCGCTTTGGATCGGTTTATCGGGTTGGCGGGTTTTTAACAACGATTGAATGCGTTTTGCGGTAGCAGGAAAACCCGCAGGCAACACACCACGTATCACAAGCGGCACTTGCCACTGCTCACTTTGTTTCAAAAGCGCACGCAACGTCGCATCTGGCATCGTGAGTGAGACAAACACCATGACCCCAGTTGGTGCCGCTTTCGGGTTTTGTGTCGGTTTCGGGATATCGATGGCCCGTTCAAGATGTTGGGGCTTCATTTTTTCTTGCCAAAAAAGAGCCATCTCTTTCGCCTCTAAGGCAAAGTCATCACTGGCTTGGTGTTGAGATTCAATGATGCGCGCCGTCTCTTCTGGCATTGGCGCTTGTAGCATAGTGTTTTCGAGCTCCATAAATGCTTGGAGTTCTTCTTGGGTATAACCGTGACAGAGCGCCGATGCGCTCAAAGCGGACATCGCGACAAGGAATTTCAAGGGACACATAAAGACCTCAAATGAATAAAAGCTCCACGCAAGCGTGGTACTCCTTTTGCCAGGGCAGGCAAGCCTACCCAGCCAAAAGCGAGCTCAGGTTAAAGAAAAACACAATTTCGTTTTCGCCACTGGACGTAACCAAAATTATCCCCCGTCGTAGGATTATCGTGGCCCATCTCCCAGATTGCGGTGGTTGTTGTGTAGGGATGGCACCACCCCGCGTCGGTAATAGGCGCACTCATCTGATAGCGATATCGTGATTTAGGTAAAATTGGCGTGGGGTGCTGATAACAAAAAGCACCACCCTCACCGCGCGTTTCCATCACCATGCCTTGACGGTGAAGCTTGTAATTCAAACGCTCCATGATGAGCGTGCCTGCTTGTATCGGTGTGTCTCGATAATTGGTGTTGCCCGTCAGCGGGTACGCACTGCCTTGTGAGCCTAAGCACCAAAACAAAAAGTCAAACGGTAAGCTCACATTGGCCGATGTGGCAATCGATTCTGGAATGCACGCGAGTTGTGCGATGGGGTTACCAAACAAAATCGCTTCGGGGTTGAGGATGAAGGCCAACTCATCATCGTTCCACAATGGATCAATTTCTGTCATGTAGGCCACGTCAAAATTATCCGTGGCCATGCATGCTGCGGATTGCATCAATTGCAGCCAATAAATGAGTGGGTATTTGTACCAGTGCGCGTGGTAAAAGCCACCATCACTGGAATCGGAATCACGCGAAGTGCTGCGACCGCCTATGCGCTGCTTATTGGCGCCTGCAAGCTTCATCCCCATGTTGACCATACAATAGGGTACTCGCGTCACGTCCGTTAACGCGTACGGCTCCCAATAGCCAATATTCAAACCAATTTGCATGAATATAGGTGGCGGCTTAGGACAAAAGGAGATCGGCATCGAAGGGTTGTTTGTATCGGGGTAGACCGAGGGAATGAGCGGAACAGAGCCCAAGGTCATCGGAAAAAGACAGCTCCAACACACATCTGTTATAGGATTGATAAAGCGACTCACACAAGCAGGGCCGCCAGCGTGAGTCGATGAGCTGACCAGCAGCGCACCCACTAAGCCGATGCATTGCAATAGCCGGGAAAACGTCATGGCGCACCTCCTAAGGCAACATTTTGTACATCAAACTCTTCAACCCGCCAAGCATGGCCAGATTGCTCCACCAAACTCGGCACCGATTGAATGTGTAATTTTTCACTCATCATCCCTTGTTGATCGAAGTAGATTGGCGCATTCAAGTGCTCAGCCACTTGGTTTGGGCTTCCGCCGGTTAAAATGTAGCGAAGCGGTTTGTCGTGTTTCAAACCGGTAACGAACGCCAATTGCTTCGCATCTCTGGCATCAAAAAACACCAACGCTTTGGTGTATTCAAATTGCGGCAAGCGAGCTTGCGTCGGCCAGGTTCGGGTATCAAAAGGGTTAACTCGCGTGCCCGCTTTGGCAAACACACGGCCTTGAGCATCCGTTAAATCTTTGGGTATGGTAATGCTGGGGTCGACAAGAAAGGTTTTGGGTTGGGTGGTGGTGCTCAGCGCTAAGGGCGGTGGCGTTTCGACACTTCGTTTAACTTGCGCTTCAAACTCGGCCTGCATTTGCTCAAGCTTACCGTTTTGTTCAAACTGCTTTAGGCGCGTTTCAATCCAAGTCAACATGTCGATTTCGCCAATAGGGAACGTTGGCCCCATTCGCCCCAAGTCTTTTGCGCCTGCCGTCATAGACAGCAGCAGCGCCACCCCGATGAGCGTATAGCGCATTGGGACTCCTATTGAGTGTAACGTTCAACAATCGCACGTTGAATGTGGGCGGTAATGTCTGGTGTACCTTCCATCACCGCCGCACTCACCAGCACGACCTGGCCGTGTTGCATCGAGTATTTCGCCACCTCTTCATTCATAATGGCGGCGAAATCCGCCATTTTTTTCGACTGCTCGTCGACGGAAAATGAGGATTTAAGTAACTCGCGATGGTATTGCTCAACGGTACTTTTAACGTCCATACTGACGACAGTCGGCGGCGATTCAATCACCATTGAGGTCGCCACCGAAGCGGCCACACTCAAGCATGTGGCCAACAGTAAAGTGAGGTATTCAAGCTTCATGAATGTTCCCTTGAGTTTGTTGTTGCAGAGCGTGTTGGTAGTCTTCAATTTCTTGACCGTAAAAATGCTGCGCGGTCGCCTCAATCGCTTCGATGCTAGGCATACCTTGCTTAACCAGGTTCTCACAGTATTCAAATTCGCTGGCTTCGGTGCTGTAGCAAGCGCGAGTGAAGGGATCGGAAAAGACGCGATGATAGGTCGTGTGGCCACCCGCTTTGATGCGAACGCAGCTATAACCCGCGTCGCCTGCCCGTGGAAAGCTTTTGATGACCCCTTGCTCCATTTCATTGAACGCTTTTGGGTTGTCTTGCAAAAACTTTTCAAACCCTTCACCCTGGCGCAGCGTGATGTGAATGTCCGAGTTATCGTAGGAGGCCCGCGCTTCTTCGTTAACAAAGAAATCGGCAATGCCCTGCGTCACGGTACAAAACGATCCTCCGAACTTTCGAGCCGTGCGATAGCCGGTGTTGATGAAACTACGCGTTTGCGCGTTCGTACCTGACATCAAACTCCAAGCCTCTTCAATGATGCACATCTTAGGCGTTGAACGAGATCCTGATAGGTACATCTGCTGGTTTATCGAGACGATAAGCGCAAAGACAACCGGTCGTAGGACATCATCTGGAAACCCTTCCAACTCAAGCGTGGTGATGTCAACATTCGGATCGAGCATCGACGGTTTGTTGAAGGTGTCGCCGTAAATCCCTTCAGCGCAGTACTTATTCAACTGGACAGCGATATCGCGAATGCGGCGGTCATCATTATGCTCTTTGGCCAAAGCGAACAACTCCGTCTGGACATCATCGACGCGCGTGGTGGTGTTATGTGCTTCCCAGGCCCGTAAAATGGCATCCCCAAGCACCGCCATTTGATACCCTTCCAGCTCTGAGTGTGGCGAGGCGATGGTTGCAAACAGCGCGGTGATGTTGCTTAGGGCTTCTTTCATCGGATCGACACTCTCCCCCTCCACACGCTCATGATGGGCGCTCTTTTGCACTTGTTCGAGGTGCGTAAAAGGATTGAGGAATATGTTGCTGTGGTTTAAGTAAGAGCCCCCCAACATCAACGTGAGCTTTTTGTAACTGTCTCCTTTATCCAAAATCCAACACTTGCCACCTTTGGCGTACACGCTACGCACCAAGCCTTGAGTAAAGAAACTTTTTCCCGCCCCAGAGCCGCCGGTAAGTGCGATGTTTTTGTTATCACTGCCACAATGAAACGGATCGAAAAAAGAAACTTGGCCACGCATGGTCGGCAGTAACATACCACTGACTAAGCGTTTAAAATCCAATACCATCGGGAAGAAATTGACCACATTGGCACTTTTCAATGTTCGAACGCGGCCAGCTCGGCCACAGTCTTCCCAAATGCCCTCGCTCATCATAAATGGCAGCGTACTGAGCAAGCTTTGGCTCTGCATCATCACCTGCTCTTTAATGTCGAGTCCTGTAGCGGAAAACGCTTCTTTAGCTGACTGCACATCGTGGCGTTGTTGCGCTTTCGTTGTGAATAAAGTCAGGTTCAATACCATCGAGCACACCGTCGTCGCTTTATCCGCTAACCCCTTCTGCAGAGCCGTACGCTCTTCAAGCTCTTCGCCTGCCGTTGGCGAGAACATGGCCATGGGGGAGGCCAGTGTTTTCGTCAAATCACTGATTTTTTTGTTGTTCTCATGTTCAAAGTTCCCCGTCACGTTGTGACGAAAACTCAGGGACAACACATGAGGGCACGTCACCATCCGTGAAATGTTACGAATCGATGCAAACGCTTCAGGCAAGGCGTACAAACGAAAGTCAGTCGGGGCGCGAGAAAGGCCCATACTCACAATACGACCACGAGTTTCTTGGCCCAAAGTATTCGTGTGACGCGTAGCGATATGGTCACGCTTAATGATCATTTCAGTGTCAGGGGAGAGCACTTGGCGGTTAATGGGATCGAAAGGGTTGTAATCACGCGCGAGCGGCCTGTCTTGTTTGGCATCAAAATTCAAGAGATCGCCCGTAAAGGTGATCAAGCCTTGTGGATCAATGCGTTCTGTTTCGACCCCCAGTTGGAGCAATGCCGTTTCCATGGCCGCTCGCACATCGTCCAACTTTTCGGTCTTCTTTTCTATCGTAGACACAAAGAAATACGCGTCGTAATCTCGTAAATCAAACTTGTGACGCTGACGATGAAAGAAGCCATGGGTTGCAGAGAAGCCCGCATAACGCACTTCCTCTTCGGCTAAACGCTGACAAATACCACCGCGCTTGGCCATGATATCTCCGTTGGCTTCCAAGTAATGCGCCACACGGTTGTGGCCAAACATCGACAGTTGGTAATCCCATTTATCCCCTTGCGGAAAATCCATGACCATTTTGTTGAGTGAGACCACCAGTTCATCGTTGGCCCCGCCTAGCACCGAGAGCTTCAGTGCAAACCCTTTTGATTTACGGTTATGGAAGAGCTGCGTTTCTGTATCAAACTCTCGATAAGGCAGTTCATGATGAAAATGATTTTGGTGACGATTGGCATCGTCTACTAAGTGTCTAAGCCCCAACGAAGTAGGGCGCTTTTTCAAATTGAGCATGTTTAATCCTTCCAAATCGCGGTTGCCGGTCGCCCAGACCAGCGACTGTCATCGAGGACAATGTAAATATCGGTGGTATCGACGTAATGACCTTGCGAATCTTTAAATGGAAAAATGGTGACCTTTCTTACTTCATCATCGGTACGTGACGGAACACCATGACGGTCTCGACGTGGCAACGTCATAAAGACGTTCTCAGGAGCCGTTTTGACTTTGCCAGGCGTTGGGATACCGTTAGGGTGGCGTCGAATTTCATCCATGGTGGTACAGCCAGGAACACCGCCGACTTTAGAGCAACTGAAATCTTCCCCTAACCCCGCCGCGCAGCCGCCCAGCAGTAGAGGAAGAAGGACAATAAGTTTATGCATGATATTTCCTTACGGTTGACCGAACGGAGAGCGTGGCACTTGAATGCCTTTCGATTGAATTTGATTGGCTAATGGATTTTGGGTCACGCTGCTGATGACCTCCATGACTTGGTTGGATTGGGAAACGTTATCCTCTTTTTGAGATTGCTCGTACTCTGCGGCCTCCAATGGATCGAGAGGAAATCCCTCTAAGAACACAATGTTCACCATCGAGCCTGGGTTGATTTCCACAATCGGGTGGTACATTTCAGCAAGGCCAATGTAATAATCCGCGAGCTTCGCCCCCACGGACGCCGTAGCATTACCCAATAAGTTCAAGCCAAAATCTTCGCCAGAAACGCTGCTGGTTGTTCCCAGAGCAGACGTAGAGGTCGTTTGGGATGCGCCCTTACCCGCTTCTCCAAGTCCCGTTAAAATTCCAGATATCCCAGCCATTTGAACCACCTTGCCATTTTTTAAGATGGTGGTACCTCGAATGCCATTGCGTCCAAAGTTAAAGGCCGTGCCTTTCACCGGGACGTCTAGAATCTCATCATTCTCTAAAATGCAACTGAGACGATTGGTACGTACGATCCCACGAGATGAAGAAATTTCACCATACACGGCTCCCGTGACGGTGCAGTCTTTAAGTTTGGATGGCTTACCGTTTGGCAGCACACCTTGGTTCATGGTTTGAAATACGATAGGCGTGGTATCGCCTTGCCCCATGACCCCTGCATTGGCGTCGGCACCGCCGGTCACAAGGGCGGTCACGAACGTCCCCGTTGGCACAAAGTTGTCCGTCGTACGGCGCGCTTGCTCTTCATCTTCTGCCCAGGTGAAATCGGTACTGTCAAACTGACTGTTGACAAAGGAACGTTGCTGACGAGGTTGGTAGGACATGGTATCAATGTCAGGGTTGTTATCCGACGAGATACTAGGACGTGGAGGTAACTTAGCTTGACCAAACACCTCATCGCCTCCGACCATGGCAAGACGCTCTTGCTCCGAATCAAATGGGTAGTCCGTATCCATTGGTGAAGCGGTATGGGCTTTCATCTCTTCGATTGTACGTTGCAGACCGTCCACCTTGTCCTGCATTTCATTTCTGACCTGAACCTCAACCAAAGTGGCGGTGTCCGTTTTGGCAACCGCTATGCGGCGCTGTGTCTCCTCTTCGAGCGCCGTCATATCTTCCTCAAACTGCCGCATCTGCTTCTGTAACGTAGCGATGAGCAGTTGTTGCTGAGACAGGGCCGATTGGTTGTCTTTTTCGGTGAAGCCTTGATCGACAATCGCTCCGAACTCGACAGGCTCTACCTGTTCAACATCATCAACGGGTTTGGGACGGGCATACATCCACACGCCCATCACGATGAAACAAAGCACCGATACAGCGACCGTCGTGATGCGTTTGTTGCGCTGTGCTGTGTCATCATTGATCGCACCACCTTGGTCAAAATCGCCCTGGCGGTCAGTAAAATAACGCTCTTTTAATTTATCGAACATCACTGACCCCTCCGCCCGTAACTAAGTACAAATGAGTGCTTTCATTGGGCCCAAGTGTTAAACGGTCTAACGCAGCGCTTCGCGCCGAGTAGCTGTAAAATTGTGCAGTTGTCAGTGTGACATTGTCACCAGAATGGTTTCGCACCTCATAAATGATCCCCGAGTAATCATCCCCCACAAACACCATTTGTGGGATGAGGGGTAAATCCCCCTTAACGGGTGGCAACGTCTTGGGATCAACAGGGTGCACCGAAAATCCCGATATCGGCGTGGAGTCACGTTGGTAGTGCATCATTTTTTTGGTAAATTCGGCCAAAGAGGTCGGGTAGTCAAATCCTCGGTCAAAGACCGACGCTTGTTCACGGGCAGCATCGGATGGAACGAACTCTGTCACCACAGACGGGGTCGCTTTCGGGTTAACAAACAAAGAGAAAACGCGCCCTTTTAGAGTGGTCACGTGAACGTTGAACGGAAGCTGAATATTGACTTTCAGCGAGACTGAACCCGTTTTGTCTTTCTGATTGGCAGAGGACGTACAAAAGCCGCTGGGGCAGGTGATGTTTACAATTTTATCGCCCTTGACGAGCAATCGGTTGATATTAAGAGAGGACAACGTGACCGGTATGGTATCACCATCCGTGAAGTCCAGTTGACGCTTAGCAACATTCTCTGCCGCCGCTACTGGGCTCAAAAATGCCATGAGTAACGCCACAATTTTTAAAAAATACTTCACTCTTTGACTCCTTCTTTTTTGATACCGACCAGTTCCAAAATCCCGTTGGGATACGCCATTTGAACCACGTAAGTCACAGGCTCAGGCTCCAAAGCTCGATCACCCACACTCTTATGAAGCATGCCCGATTGTTTAAGTTGCATGGAATCCAACGCCACTAAGGTGCCATCCTTATCGGCCACGAAACGACTGGATATGTTGCTGTCCATGATTTGCTGCGCGTCGGAGATCAACGTCGGTTGAACAGACGGCCAATAGTCCGGCGGTACATAGTTGAGTAACAATCCATACTGACGAGTCACATTGGCAGGGGTGATGTCGTACTTCAGGTGGAGGAAGTAGCTGCCCATCAAAGTTAAATACGCCTCATCAACATCGCCACTGGACACGGAAAAAGCTTTAGAGATCGTGGGGGGAACCACCGTCCGACTGGCTTTAGAAGACTGGTAAGCGAGTGCGCCACCTAGCCCTATACATGTGACGCTGGCCGTGAGAAAACCCACGGCCAAAAACACATTGAGCAACTTACTCATTGCTAACATGTCTTTCTTATTTGAAATTTCCATACGGCTCCTTATGACAACCAGTAGCGCTTAATGGCAGGGGGGGTATGTTTGAAAATCCGTTGATTTATCGCCGCACTGCCCCACCAGTAAGTGGCGTAGGCGACGATGTGTTCACCATATTGCGTCTTTAAATACCGAAGCCCCATAAACCAGCAGGCCGCAAGAACAAAACCAATGCCGTAATGCTTGGCAAAAAAGCCGAGCGCAAAAATGACCAGTGCGGGTAACACTTCTTCACGAGGCAGGCCAAACGAACACTTAGGGGAGTTGAGGTACTTAGGGATCGCATAATATTGGGCTTTATTCTCCATCTCATCGCCGCCTGAACGTTAAGCTAAACCAACGAGTGGTTTCGCCAGCTCCCAAAACATCATGCCGCCGACGAAGCCGCCAACCGCGCCGAACCAGTTACGCGATGTAATACCCACCACCGCAGCACTGATAGCTGAAAAACCTAACATTGCCACTTCCACCCCCGAGCCGTCACCGGCGTTCTTTTTCACCATATCTTTGCCCGAGGCGAATAGATCCGTGGCTGTGCTTGTAGCGAGTGCTGGTTCAGAAAGGACTACCGCCGCAACTGCTGCAATCGTGAGCAATGGAAGGGCTTGACGTTTGTTTGACGAAGTAGTTTTGACTTGCATGTGCAAAGTTCCTTATTTTCTTAGTAAAATTGCCCGGTTTAGGCATTGAGAGCCAAATTTGGCTCATTCGAATGCGCTCAACTCACTGCGTGGGTTAAGTGCAAAAGATGGATAAGTGATGAAAAAGGCGCGTTACGACGGGTACGGCGCGTGGTATGCGTTATGTACGTGCTTACGTTTGAAGAAGTGTGTCCATGAAGACTCGGATAAAGTTCTCATTTGTTCAGCGCGGAGGTAGCGCTTCATTGCACGTTTTGATTTCGGGGATTGACCGATGTCGCATACGGGTATCTTCAGACCCTGTGCTCTGAGAGTTGGATTGTGGATCGTTAAGACTTGAAACTCTTGCGCTGAAATGGAGGTGATGGGCTCAGGAGATTCCACTAGAGCCGCAAAAAGGGTTTGGCCATCAACTTCGCCACAAGATTTGATCCGCTTAATTGATACTTTTTGATTGATAGGTCCAGCAAACGAATGAAGGTCGGGATTTCGCGTCGCCGCAAATATTATCGCCAGCATAAAGCACTCCTTTTGTTGGGTTTCCTTTGGCTTCTTTAAAAAAAGACAAAGGAAAGCACACTGATTCAGTGTGCTCCCTCGCAATCTAGGCTTATTAGCCCCTGCGAAAGGGCTAAAAATGGACACATTCCCGACCCTGACAGTATCGGCCTACGCTTGTCCGTTCCATTTTTCAGGTTAGCGTACACATGCTCTAATTTATTTGGGTTAAATTAAGGTCTATCCCAGGCCGCGAAGCCGCGTCCTTTGACCGTAGTGCTACTTGAGCTCAGAGACGAATGACAGCCAAATCATTCAAAACAAGCCAAAATTTTTGATATCGCATGAAATCCCAAAATAGGATCTTTGCAAGGAAAAAAAAACGTTCTACTTTCTCTCAGACCAACTACCACCAAACCGGAGCAAATGATCTTTTAGACGAGCAGCCGCTTCTTTCCTTTTAGGACGCTCATTCTTCTTTGAAGATTGAGTAAGAAGACTATTACAAGTCTCGTCCATCAAAACATTTACAGAGGTGGTTTTAGAACTATTGGAATTCAAAACGAACACCCACCCTTAGTTAGATTATTGTTAATTCACATATCGATATGCAAAACGACACATCCCGCATAATCAACATGGTGAATATAAGGGCAATGTCGTTTTTTGTAAAGTTTTGTGAATAAAAAAACTACAAAAAAAGATTTGAGTGTGGGTAATACTTACAATTACTAAGCCAAAAAAGCAGAAAGATGACAAACAAAATCAGCGAGAGCATAAAGAGATACAGGTTAAAGAAGGGATTTAGCCAAGATACGTTAGCTAACTTGGTAGGAGTGACCAAGTCAACAATCTCACAATGGGAACTTGGCAAATCAACCCCGAAAAGTGGCAACCTACTAAAACTGGATGCTGCATTTGAGGACGGCGGGACATGGCGCAAGGAAGACAACGCAGGCACTCATCATGCTAGATATGTCACAGTCAAGATCTGCGAAGAAACCTGTCAAGTGCACCCTCACCTGCCCAAGGACATCATCGTGCAGAAAAATGATCTTCCAACGGATGTCAATTGTGGTCAGCTGAGATACACCAGTGCAATTGGTGATTCTATGAAACCTGTACTAGAAGACCATTCCATCATTGTCGTGGACAAAACAAAGCGAACAATTGTAGACGGTAAAATGTACCTCTTTCTCGAAGAAGGGGTAATAAGAGTCAAAATCCTCTCATATTCAAAAGGGAACGTTAAGGCTTCGGCATATAGCGACACGTACTGTGATGAAAATTACACTATGAGCGAATTTAAGAAAAACAAAATCATTGGGCAAATCATACTCTACTCGACAAAAGTTGACTAATATAGGTAAGAAACGACCAAAATAAACTACAACATAAGGTCACCAAGTAATATAATTTGCATAGCAATTAAGTGAGTATTTGGTACTTGTTTATCAAGTCACTGCACTGTATCTTAGTTGTAAAATGTGTCGACGTGAGAAACCGACAACGAAGCATTTGCAAAGAGCCGTCTAACCCAGAGAGTAGACGGCTTTTTTGTGCCCGAACATAAAGATTGATCCATATGCAACAATGTTATAGATTTGCAATGCAATATTTGGCATCTCAACCAAATAAACAATCTCTCTGGACAAACAATGACCCAAACTCCGACATACTTTCGAGAGTTGTTGTCAAATTTATGCGCCTCAATTCAACCCCGAGCGAATGAGGTCTATTGAAATGACAACTAAAAAGCACACTCTCACTTTGCTTCAACACCACCACGAGCTGACCAACGCTATCGCTTGTGATCGTGAATTACCGCGCCAGATAAAGACATTACTGGTCGGGATCTCTACATTTTTCAACCTATCCAATCAATGTGCGTTCCCAAGCCGCGCTCAAATTTCAAAGCGAACCGGATATTGCACCAATCACATTACTACCCTTATTAAGAAAGCCGTTGAGATGGGAGTCCTCGTATCGACACCTCAATACGTACTCGTACCAGGGGAAAGCGCACCAAGACAAATCTCTAACAAATACGAATTCGTTCTGGAGAGCTTCGGGCTGTTTTTTTCAAAAGCCAAAGCACTACTTAACCGTAATTTGAGACAAAAAAGCACAAATCAAGCAACCAATGAGCGAGAGGCAAAGAAGCGAGTAGACTATATCGATACGATCCTCAATGACGATAGCGATTCATTGAACACCATCACCACATTCAAAAAACCAACGGACTCCGCTCCCCCGACCTGATTAGTGACATATGCCCATGCCGTTGACTCGGTAGGCCCTTCGTCGCTCCCACCACTCAAAGCGTGACATTTATCACACATTCTTCTTAAGAATTGGTCATACCCCTTTTCATTTTTCCTCTAAATCTTCCGATCCAGGCTCAAAATGACCCGTTTCGCCCTACCCCTAAAGAAAATTAGGCATTGACTCCTAAAGCACAAGCATTATGGAACCGTACAGAAAAGTCAGTAAGCAGAAGATAAGAATCAATAAACAACAGAATGAATGAACAACAGAGCCCCACCCTGGTTTGGGTGTGGTCAACTTTCATGAGGAACGATTGAATAGTTGTCCATCGCCCAAATCCGACACAGCAACGCCGAAGCGTTGCCCGTCAGCCAAGTACGCATGTTTAACTTGATCGATCTGATCAAAAATCACTATTCGGTGACCGTGCCACTGTTTTAGTAACGCACATATTCCGCTTGCTCACCCTTCGACTGGCTTCGCCAGCTACGGGATTGCGCCGAGCGGCAAAGGATAAATCTCAATGAACTGTTTTCCCTCAAAGCCCCACCAAACAAAGCCTAGTTCACTGAATTAAGTTTATTCCCTTGCTAACGTGTGTGCATATCCATCAATCAATAGGGAATTGCACACATGGCATTACCTCAAATAATCGAAGCCAAAGATAAAAATTTGCTCTTTAAAATCACAGAGCAAAGCCGAGATATGTTGGCAATTGCGGAAATGGTCTTGCAGGTTACTATCAAAAAAATGCTTGCATTGCTATCATTTTATTGATAGCATGTGTCTATGGTCATAAATGACCTAGTTCTTTAACAATGTGAGGTGGTTATGAGTGAGGGCAACAATACTACGCCTGTCACATCTGAGCTTGAAAAGGCACAGATAAGAGGTATTAACTCAGAGATACGCTTAAAGACGTTTGGCTTTTGCCAGCGTTGGCTTATAATCTGGTTAACTATTGGCGGTTTCATCAAGTTAGACTTAGCTAAGGAGGTGATTTCATGGATAAGTGGATAGAGAATCACATGATGCTGACTTCTGTTGTTATCATGGTTTCAGGTTTAACTTTAGGCTTCATCCTTTTCTAGAATAAGCCCCTCTAGGGGCTTGTTAACATTCAGAATTAAATGCACCCAAACAACAAACAACTCAAATTAATCCTAGAGCACCTTTTTAAAAGAGAGGAGCAAAGGCAGTTAGTAGAAGCCGTTTTAAGCAATAAGGTTTCATCTGTATATGAGGCTGAAAAACGGTTTGGAATTTCACCCAACACAGGAACCCGACACATAAGAAAGTACGAGAGTCATATCGAGTATTTAAAAAGTATCGGTCTCAAGCTGTAACAATCAATCACCTCACTAGCCCACTGTTTACAGTGGGTTTTTTTTATCCAAATAAAGGAGAAATGATGCCTAAAGTCTTTTGTAAGTGCGACCAATGCCAATGTGACATTTTAGTTGGTGAAACGATGGTAACGCTAACTCAGAGCAAAGAGAGAGTAGAAAGTGAATCATGCGTACAGCCGCTCCACTCAAACGTTATCGGTACGTGGTGCGAAAGCTGCGCAAGTAAACTAACTAAGCAATAAGGGGGAAAGGAGCCATTTTGCACTGCTGCAAAATGTAACTCACATGATTCAATACACTCGGTGCTTATCGTCTTTATCGATTAGCAAGAAAGTGGCAAATAAACTAGAAGGGAAATATGGCTATGAGAAAAATAAAATTAGTGGAGTCGATAATGGGCTTGCCTCTGAACACAGTTTTGGGTTCTGTCGCCTTATCTGTAGCTGCCTCCTACTTAGTAGGACCATATGTTGTGGCTTATACGTGTCTAACTCTGTTGGCCGCACTAGGGCATCAGTTAGTGATAAAAAGGGATCGCGATTATCAGAAACTGAGCCATAGTGTTAACGGGCCAATACCACTGCACATATATGTAAAGGGATTGCCAGATAATATTTACGAAAAAATTGAACTGTTGATTGAGTCAAATCAATTGGTTTCAATCCGATGCCCGATGAATAGATTGCTGCGTAAAGCATTGAGTGAAGGTGTTCATGCTCGTGGTGGCTTCTGTGAGTTTATCTTGGCTGACGAAGTAGAACTATCTGGTAGGCCACTAGGTAAACGTAGTTTGCTATTAAGTTACCGCACCAAAAAGCAACTGCAAGAAAGCATGTCAGAAATGTTGCAACGTGGATGGACACTTTACGGTGAACAAGGGGTGGAATCTAACCTGATAGACAGAGTTTATACACAAACAATGCTGTATGAACCAAGTGAGCAGAAATAAGGGGAATATATGTTTGAAGGAATCCTTAAAAAATTAGGTTATGTGAAGAAATCTCATATAGATGAGCAGTTAAATTTTGCTCGAGATGTTGCAAAACGGTTAGACGAACATCGAGAAGACTTTGAGTTTTTTGCTATGCAAGAGTCTCTAAAGGGATTGAAAGAGTGGAAGTTTATTGTTGGCCATTTAGCTACTCAGGACGATTACCTTATGCGGCTGTACTTTATGGTTAATGGTAGTTTTCCTCCAGTGGCTGAGCGAGCTATGAGTCACGGTTATGTTAGACCTAGACCAGCAGAGTTTGGTAGATGTTTGCTTCCAGAATACGAACAGTTTCTAGAGAGAAGCTAGTCGAACGGCGAGACAAATTGACAGATGAACAGATGAACAGAAACTATCGTTAGAATCAGGAGAGCTTATCCACTTTATTGCTAACCGGATAAACGGAAAAAAGTGGGTAAGTTAAAGGAGAACATATGACTACTGTGCAAATCGCTAGGTTAATAATTACCTTTGCGTGGTTATATCATGGTCTTGC
>MDTG01448454.1_pt1 | contig 16041 bp, 14 predicted proteins | sample 811421 | NCBI WGS metagenome assembly MDTG01 (sample SAMN05326645, study PRJNA326480) | marine metagenome | isolation source: seawater | place: Pacific Ocean: South East | collected 2011 | reverse complement strand
TCTAGCCTCAAAAAGAGAAGGTATAAATCTATGAATTGAATTAAAATAAGGCAAATCAAGAAAAGATTTTTTATCAAAAACTTTTAGAGAACACCCGGTATCCTTACAATTATCTTTTAAAATAATAGATCGAACTTTATTTGCTATTTTTGATGAAATGATTTTAATTAAATTATCTTTTCTTTTTAATCTAATACCGGAAACTAAAAAAAATTCATTTTTATTTCCATAAATATTTAATAACTTAATGATATCTTTAGGATTATTTTGTCCATCTCCATCCATTGTTACTATTGTATCATATCTACTAACAGCAACACCTTCTTTGATTGAAAAACTTTGGCCATTATTCTTATTATTTTTTTGATAGATAATATCATATTTTTTCTTTAATGCTGATATTTTGTCAAATGTATTGTCAGTACTTGCATCATCTATCAATATTAATTCATAATTATTTTTTAAATTTTTTAAGTTATCAAAAATTTCCTCAACTAGATTTTGGATATTTAAAGCTTCATTATAAATTGGTATAACAATTGAAAAGTTAATCATAAATTAATTATTTTATTGAATTAATAATATGACATAAATCTAAAATATTTTGATTTGACAAATTAGGATAATTGCCAATATAAAAAGCAAAAAAATGTATGTGCTCTGTATTTGGAAATTTCAAAAAATAATTTTTAGGAAATAATTTTTTTAAATAAGGTTGCCTTAACTGATTACCACCTCCAGAACTACCTCTTCTATATTCTATCCCTGCTCTATCCATACCTTTCATTAATCTTTTTGCAAAAGCATGATTTGGTTTTTTTAATATTAAATTAAAAGCATAATTACTACTGCCTATTAAATTAAAATCAGTTACAAATTTACTTTTATCAATGTTTTTGAGAAATAAAGTATGATTTTTATTTCTTAATTTAATGTTTTTATCTAATCTCTTAATTTGATTAAGACCCAAAATAGCATTAATTTCAGTGCTCCTTACATTAAAACTTGGGACCGTAAATATAAAATTTTTATTTAAATCAGGATAATTTTTTATAAATTTATTCATTAGGGGAATGCTTTTGCTTTCTCTTATCATTCCATGAGATCTTAACATTCTTAAAAGCTCATAAATATTTTTATTATTAGTTGATATCATACCGCCTTCTATAGTTGACATATGATGAGCGTAATAAAAAGAAAAATTTGACATTAGGCCGTAAGTTCCTAATTTTTTATTTTTAAATATTGCACCATGAGACTCGCAGACATCTTCGATAAGAGGTATATTTTTTTTCTTTAAGAAATTTATCAGCTTATCATCTAAGCCATTGAAACCTTGAATGTGAGTTAAAAAAACTGCTTTAGTTTTAGAGTTAATGCTTTTAATTACTTGATCACTATCCATTGCTAAAGTTTTCATATTAATATCTACAAACTTTAATTTGTAATTATATAGCATAGCTGATGCTATATCTGAGACCCAGTTCAGTGGGGGTAATATAATTTCACCTTTGCCAAATAACTGATTAATAACAGCAATACTCAATAAATTTGCTGAAGATCCTGAATTGACAAAAACGCTGTACTTTACACCAAGCCATTCAGACCATTTTTTTTCAAATTTTTCGACATTTGATGATTGAGTTAAAATTATATTTTCATCACTTAAAAAAGCTTTAACTTTCTTTAAATCATCAACATTAATATTATTTTTCATTAATGGAAAAAAAATTTTTGAATTTTGAGCGTTTCTCATAATTAAATATTATTTTTTATAAAAATCTTATAGATTAAAAACTGATATAGATTAAAAAAAGATATATGAAAAGCGAATTAAATTATAAATCAATAAGAGAGAGAAATTTTAAAAAAATAACAAATTGCTTCAAAAATGAAAAAATAAATGAGTTTGTTGTTGCCCATAAGATCAACGAAAAACTGTATAAAAAATTAAAGGATGACTCAAAGTTATACCTTAAAATAAGTAAAAATTATAATTTAGCTAACATGACTCCTAATGGAAAATTAGTCCCTAAAAAAGAAGTACAATGGATTTATAATGAAATTTTTAAAACATTTAGAGATATAATCTACTCTTTAAAAATAGAAAGGCATATTAAAAATTGGGTATTTCCTGCAATAAGGTATAAAGAAGAAAAATTAAATAAATTAAATACAAAAAGATCTTCTAGAAGTGAATTACCTCATAGTGATGCCTGGGCTGGTTGGGGTGAAGACGCCATATTGATTCAAATTCCACTCTTGGGAGACACTATAAATAATAGGGTAAATTATTATTCTTTACCAAATAATTTTGATAAAAGCTGGATGAAGAAAAGTGAATTTGATAAAGCAAAGAAATTTGTAAGACAATGTCAGAAAATCAGACATCATTATAAAAAAGGATATATATACATTGCAGATATAAGTGTAGTCCACTCAACATACAGAGGCAAAAATTCTAAACCAAGAATGAGTATAGATATTCCAATTTTAACAAGTAAAGAGTCAAAAATTGATAAAAAATTTTATCAAGATATAATATCAAATAATATGGTTAAAAATTTAGGAACTATTTATGAAGTTAAATGCAACAACAAAATGGATTCAATTTCTAGTAACCCTACCACTATAAAAAAAATTAATAAGGCGCTTTAAAGTTTTTAATAATTTTTTTTATAACTATATAATCTTTATAAAAAATATTTTTTTCAATGTATTTTAAATTGTAATTTCTAATAAAAATATTTTTAATTTTGCTTATAAAACCTATAAAATAAATTTTTAAAAAATTATTTTTTTTATTATTTTTATAAAAATTATCTATAGAGTCAAAAATAATTTTTTGTAAATAAAAAGATTTGGAGTCTTCATATTCTTGAAGCAACTTAAAAAGAACATCTTTTAAATAAGTTACAGATAGTTCATACTCTTTTTTATTAATATTATTAATTTGATCTCTAACATTATTACGTATTGGTGTGATTTGTCTGACTAAATAAAAATTATTAATTTCATAAACTTTTGTACATATAACTGAACAACAAGATTGAATTAATTCATCAACAATTTGTCTATCAGGGCATAAATATGCTTGATTATATGACGGTATAAATTTTAAAATATCTTCAAAAGTTTTTCTTCTAAATACTGAAAAATTTGGAACCCTATAATTCTTCATATGGTTATATAACCTAACAGAAGGTTTGTTTTCCAAACTTATACATTGTTCATAATGATATAAACCATCAATTTCATTTATTTTATTATTTGATAATATATTTATAGATTTGCCATGAACTGCAGAGTAAGAGAGATTATGATTTAAAAAATTAATACATTTCTCAAGACCATTAATTATTAAAAAATCATCATCTCCAGTTTCAACAATATAATCAGTTTTAACTTTTGGCATATACTCTTTCATTATCATTCCTGGATAACCAAGTGAGTGAAAATATTCGATATTTAAATTAAATTTACTGTAGTATTTTTTAATTTTAATAGAATTTTCTTTACCAGAACTATCTAGGATAATTATATTTCCTTTAAAACTAATTGAGTCATAGTAAAATAACAACCTACAAATATAGTAAACCCGATCTTTAGTTGGAATTAAAATAGAAATATTCATTAATTATAAGTATCTAAAAAATTTAGTTTAATTAAATTGGTTTCCAGGCAACAATTGAGTAACCTTCAATATATTTTGAGCCGAAACCAGTTTTTATTTTGTCCAATATAAGTATTTTGTTTTTTTTCTCTAAATTTTCTAAATATTTGAGATAATTAAATAAATAATTTCTTTTTTTAAAATACTCTAAAGATAAATATTCTGGAATTTTTCTAGGGTTCAAAAATTCAGACATTGGTTCAATATTTACAATAATTTTTGGATTACTTTTAATCCAATAATCTACAATATTAATATAATTTTTTCCAAGTTGTTCAAGAGATGCAAAAGTAAAAATTGATGAGTTTTTTTTAATTTTAATCTTATGGTTTGGGTTAAAATTATCAAAATTATAAGCAAATATATTTCTATCTTTAAATATTTTTTTATAGATTTTAATTATATCATTTCCAGAATTAGCCCATTCTAAGGAAAATAAATTAGCTTTACTATTTATTTCTCTCAATCTTATAAGATTATGTCCTGTACCAGCACCAAATTCGTAAATATTTTTATGATTTCTAAAATATTTATCAAATATAACATATTGGATCATACAAACTAACTTATACTCAAAATTTCTTGATTGTGATTTAACAAATTTACTATTTATTCTATGAAATTTAAATTTATCAAAATACTTTGGAATTAATGAAGACAAACTTTTATTTTTTTTAAATTTTATTAAATTATATTTCCAGCCATCTTCCCAATCTTTTTTTCTATGACTGCCTGAAAAAACAACTTTAGGTTTAAGAAGATATTTTAATATATCAATAATAAGTAATTCACTCTCTTTTTCACTCAAATATGAGTAATGCAAATTTAGCTGTTGAATCTTTTTTGATACACCTGATGATATTTTTGAATTAATATGATTAAAATGATTTGAGGTTATTTTTATTTTTGCCATTAAATTATAGATTTATACCAATCAATAGTTCTTAATAAACCTTTGTTTATATTAACTAAATTCATTTTGCCAAATTCTTTTTCGTAAAGTTTCATAGAAACCTTAACTCTTTTTGGTGCATCTTTAAGATATTCCTTTTTTTTATTAATAATAACTTTTCTATTTAGAATTTTTGCAATTTTTTTTGCTAATGTTTTAATTTTTAATGTAGATGATCCTGCTACATTATAAACATTCGACTTATTTGAAATTACAATTTGCAAAATCATTTGTACTATATCCGAAATGTAGCCATAAGTTCTAATTGCTTCTCCACTATCTTTTAGGTATATATCACCTTTTAAAGCCTTCATAATTAGCTCGTTTATTACCCTAGAGTCAGAAGTTTTAACTCCTGGACCATAAGCTAAGGAAATTCTAAGTGAAACTGCATTAATTTTTTTAGTTAATAATGAATTAATTACAGCTTCTCCACATCTCTTACTTTCGATATAACTGCTTCTTACGTGATTTGGAGTTGTCCAACCAATATCTTTTTCATTGTATATTTTTTTTGGGTTTTCACTATAAATCTCAGATGAACTCATATAAATTAACTTACCGTTTTTTTGCAATTTTTTTGAAATTTTAATTAATGAATAAGTGTTAATTAAAATAGTTTTATCTTTGTCTTTAATAAATTTTTTTGGTTGACCATATCCAGCTGCAAAAATTATATAATCAGCTTTAGGAATTTTTTTTAAAAAACTCTCTTCTGTAATGTCCCCGGTATAATATTTTATGTCTTTAAGTTTTTCTATACTTTTGCTTAAAGAGATTGATATAATTTTAATATTATTACTTTTCTTTTTACTATTAAAATAGCTTAAAGTTTTAGAAATATTAAGACCGATTAATCCATTACCACCTATAATCATTACTGATTTATTATTTAATTTATGTAATTTAATTTTTAAACAAACTTCAGCAGAGTCTAAATTTTTTGAACTATCAATCATTAATTTTATTTAATATCGACTCCCTAATAGACTGAGGATCTAAAGAAACATATTTTATTAAATCCGAATAACTTCCATACTTATCTATAAATTTATTTGGTATTCCATAATTATAAATACCTTTGAATTTATTGTAACCTGAATTTATAATATTATTCAATAATACCCCTGAGGTATATGGTTCAAAAATTAATAGTTTTTGATTAGAAAATTTTTTTAGAATACTAATATCAAATGGTTTAATAGTATTTGTGTAAACAATTGAAACATCTAAATCATAAGTTGCTTCTAAAACATTATCTAGCAAATTACCCACTACTAAAATTGTCATATCACTACCTTCTTTAAGAATTAAATTTTGTTTTGAATTTGTTTCAAAATGAGTTTTATTTGAATGTTCTGTTAATCTAAAATAATTTATCTTACCTGAATTATAATATTTATTGAATAAATAATTAAACTCGTTTCTATTTCCAGGCAAAAAAACATTTGTATCAGGTAAGTTATTTATTAAGGTTACGTCATTAGGGCAATGATGAGTGCAACCGAGACCTGAATAATCAAATGTACCACCAACACTTACTAAATTTGCTTTTAATTTATTATAGCATAGATCTATTTTTATTTGCTCATACGCCCTTTCAATTAAAAAAGGTGCTATTGTATGTATAGTAGGAGTATAACCACTTAAAGATAAGCCTGCAGCGATACTAACAGTAGACTGCTCCATAATTCCAATATTATAAATTCTATCTGGATAATTTTTAAAAGAATTTCTAAAACCATAAACGCCTATATCACATAATAATAAAACTAAATTTTCATCTTGTGAAAATAAATACTCAATAGTCTCTGTAAATTGTTTTCTCATTAAGAATCTAGATCAATCAAGAGTTGATTTAATTCTTCTTTTTTAGGAAACTTATGGTGCCATTCAGGATTGTTTTCCATAATTTTTATCCCCTTACCTTTAATTGTGTTTGCGATAATTACATTAGGTTTTTTTAAATTTAGAGAATTGAGGCTGTTATAAATTTGTTCATGGTTATGTCCGTCGATTACAATCACATTTAATCCAAAGGAAATAAATTTATCATACAAAGGTTCTAACTTTATTGATCTGTCGTTTGAATGATTATAATCTAAAATAAAACATAAATTTGACAGTTTTAAATTAGTTGACAATATCATAGATTCCCAAAATGTACCTTCATTTGCCTCTCCATCTCCGCAAAGACAAATAACTTTATTATTTATTTTCCTAATTCTTGACGCCAAAGATATGCCTATAGAAACTGAAACTCCATGACCCAACGAACCTGAAGAAATTTCAACTCCTGGAACTTTTAATCGGTCTAAATGTCCACCTAATATACCATCAAAAGAGCAGTAATTTAACATATCACTCTCTTTTATTAACTTTTTATGAAACAATATTGCGGAGTGAGCTAATGATGCGTGTCCTTTACTCAAAATAAAATAATCTCTAGAAATATCTTTTAAGTTTGAAAAATTAATATTTAAGACCTTATCGTATAAAACATAAAGAATATCTAATATTGAAAATGCACTTGGTATATGCCCTTCTTGAGCATTAAAAGATGCGTGTAATATAAGTTTTTTTAAGTTTTTTATTATTTTTTCTTCATTCATTTGTTTTATTATTTAAATACCAATTAATTGTATTTTTAAGTCCATTTTTAAATTTAATTTCAGGTCCCCAACTCATTATTTTTTTTGCTAAATTACCATCCATTGTTTTAAATGAATCTCCATCAGGCTTACTTTCATCGAAAATTATTTCCCCTTTATAACCTGTATAAGTTTTAACTAAATCAGCTAACTCTTTAATACTAATTCCTTTTCCAATTCCAATATTTAATGGACTTGTACTATATGGAATATCTAAACTTCTTACCAATGACTCTGATGCATCATCAACATGAAGCCATTCTCTTACAGGCTTACCGGTGCCAAATAGAGTAACAGATTTCTGATTATGTTTAATAGCATTTGAAATTTTCATTACTATAGCTCCAAGAGCATGAGATCTCTCTTCTTCAAAATGATCTTCAGGACCATATAGATTTGAAAAAATTAAATTAATTACTTCAAAATCATATTGTTGTTTAAAAGCCCAAGATCCGATTAGATAGCCTTTTTTAACGAATCCATAGGTCATAACTGATTCATGCATTTCACCATCCCATATATTATCTTCTTTAAATAATTTTTGCTTATGTGGATATGCACAATTTGGAATAGGATTAATCAATCTTTTAACTCCGGATTTAATTGAATATTTAAAAATATTTATTTGTATTTGTGTGTTATCAAAGAAAATATCTGCTGGCCACTTATACCCGTATTGAATACCTCCTACATTTGCACAACAATTAATAATATACTTGGGTTTAGATTTTCTGAAAAAATTATCTACGTCATTAGGATTTCTTAAATCCAAATCAGATTTACCTTGAATTTGCTCAAAAGCAGTTTTTTTTTTAGATAACAATCTACAAAGTCTTTTACCTAAAAAACCACCTGAACCTAAAACAAGTATCATAATTGTTTAAAGCTTTTTAATTCATGCTCCATCATTATTTTAACCAATTTTTTAATATTTGTTTTTGGTTTCCATCCAGTTTTTTTATGTATTTTTTTATAATCACCTATAAGACATTCAACCTCTGTTGGTCTAAAATATTTTTTATCAACTGCTACAAGCAATGTCCCAGTTTTTTTATCATAACCTTTTTCTTTTAAGCCTGAACCTTTCCAATACAAACTAATTCCAGTATAACCAAATGCATATTCAACAAATTCTCTGACAGTTGTTCCTTTTCCAGTAGCAACAACAAAATCATCAGGATTTTGTTGTTGTAGAATAAGCCACATTGCCTCCACATACTCTTTTGCATAACCCCAATCTCTTATAGAGTTTAGATTGCCTAACTTTAATATAGATTTTTTTCCATTTACAATATTAGATACCTCTCTTACTATTTTTTTTGTAACAAATGTACCCCCCCTTCTAGGACTTTCATGATTAAACAAAATACCATTTGAGGCGAATACACCATAAGCTTCCCTATAATTCTTTGTTATCCAATATGAAAATAATTTTGATATGGCATAAGGTGATCTTGGTTCCATTGCAGTTTTTTCATTTTGTGGTATTGTTGATTTAAAACCTGCAAACAATTCTGAAGTAGAAGCTTGATAAAATTTACACTGTGAATTTGTTTCAATTAAAGCATCAAGAATTCTCAATGTCCCAATAGCATTTACCTCAGAGGTATATTCAGGAATTTTGAAAGAAACAGCTACATGGGATTGGGCACCAAGATTATAAATCTCGGTTGGTTTTATTGTTCTTATCAATCTATTAAGACTGCTAGAGTCAAATAAATCACCATAGTGACCATAATAATCATGCTTCTTATCATTAATTATTTTGTCAATTCTAGAGGTTGTAAAAGTGGATGACCTTCTTATTATGTTATGAACTTCGTAGTTCTTAGAGAGAAGAAATTCTATAAGATAAGAACCGTCTTGGCCTGTTCCTCCTGTGAGTAATGCTATTTTTTTATTCATTTAGCACCTATATCATTATATTAAATTTTTAAAATCCATGCATTTCCAAGCCACCTATCATATTTACTAATATCTCTAATAATTAAATCACGATAAGTCGTAACTTCGCTATATTGTGGATAAATTTTACTAGTTCCAAAAGTTTTAATTTTAAATAAACTTTTATGCTCTATCTGTTTATTATCTAGTAATAAATTCAAATTAATATCCTCTCTAAAATCACCTTTTTGCGCAGAGTATTCTTGTGACTCCATACCATAAGCTTTAGAGCTTGTGTGTGGAATTACAACTATACCTGATTTAACCTCTTTTAGTGTATTAATGTACTTGATATTAAATAAATCAGGATATTGCTCTTGCATCACATTTACAAAGTTATAATTATATGGGACATCATATGTATAAAAGGTTTTGCAATTAATTTGTAATAAACTTTTTTTAAGAATATTAGGAGCCATTCTGCAAGGGATTACATCATTGTACAACACGTACAAAGAATGCAAAAATTGAATAGTTGTTACTATTAAGAGAGCATAAAAAATAATATAATATGAAAAGAAGGACATGATAAAATAATAATTATACACAATGGAAAATATCATTGTTGGAACGACTGAAAATAAAGTTCTGCCAACCTTCATACCTTTAGTTAATTCATGAATTAAGACTGGCATTAAACTAATAATAAAAATAATTAGGAATAAAATATTTAAATCACTTTTTGAATTTGGAAAATTTAATAATAAAATACAAATAGATATAATGTTTATAAAAATATAAGAAAGATATGTCACAGGCATCATTCTTAAAAAAAGCTTATGGTACCAAATTATTCCACCTCCCCTAAAACCTTCAGTTATTTTTGTTTTAAAAACTTTTTCTGAATTAGGATATACTGCAAAATGACTTGTCCAAGTACTAGCATTTAACCAGACATAATATCTAATAAGGTTATCTTTAAAATTTTTAATAGGAAAAAAAATATGAAAAAAAACCAGAGTTAAACCAATTATAAAAAATAATAAATTTAAATATATTTCAGATAATGAAATAGAAAAACTTGCAAATAAAACACCTATTAAAATAATAGAGAAGAAAAATTTGTTTAAAAAAAAAATATAGTCAATTTTCCAGTTCAGAAATGGTAAATTTTTATTAAAAAAATTTATAATAATTATTTGAAATTTAAAAAATAAAAATTTATGTAATTTTAAAAGTAAGAATACAAAAATAAATAAAAAACAAAAAAAATAAAAATTTTTAATACTAAATACAAAATATTCTTCAAATGAATATATTAATGCAAAAAATAAAATTATAGGAAACTTCCTCGAGGCGCTCGATGAACTGAAAGACATAAAAATGAAAACTCCAGACAGAAAATATAAAAATAATTCCAAATAAAGATGGTTTAAATTCGTATATTGAAGACACAATACTGATAATAAAAAAAACATTTGGGACAGTAATAAATGACCTTTATGCAAAGCTTTGGCATAAGGCCAAAACATTGTTAAATAAAATAAAAAACCTAAAATTCCACACTCTAAATTAAAGTAATTTTTTAATATTGTAAAAATAAGTATTAATGAAAAAAAATTTGCTATCAAAGACAATAAAACACTTGGATGGTCAGTTGATTTATTTTTATATAATTTTAAAAGCAAACTTATGCATAGAACCCAATACTCTCTAAGCTCGGCTCTAGGCACTACATTATTTTCTAATTTAATTGAGTGAATATTTGATAACCATGAAAAAAAATTTATTTTTTTAGCAGCTAAAATCATTTTTTCATTATCTGAACGACCATGCGGACCCAAAAAACAAACCTCACTTGTATCCAGTAGAATTTTTAATGAAAATAAAATAGATAAAATAAAAACTAAAAAATAAATAAATACAGGTTCTAAAATCATATGATTTATTCTATTATATTCTATTTTATTTTATTTAATTTCCAATTTAGTTTTGGTCTTATAGGATGGCCAAGGCTAAAGGGATAGCTTCCTCTGACGCCCCCTTTAGTAAAATCATCAAAAACTTGTATTGTCATTATATTAATCAACCTTACATGGTCAGAGTGGTTTACAGCATTTGGTGGTGAGAAAACTCTTAAATTTATATTAAAAATACCTTCACCTAACAAATTTGAAGGAATTTCACAGCAATTTATATATTCTCCTGCTTGATGATTTTGTTGTTCTCCCCAATCACCATTTACATATTCATCAAGGGAATTTATCAAGGGAGTTCCATCTAATTTTGATATAGCTATATAACTAGATATCTGCATATCACTTGTAAGTAAGACGTATTTAAATTCAATCTTTATTGACTCACTTATTCCAAAACTATACTTATTTTTATCAAAATTATCTTTTAACTCAACGCTTAACATTTTTACAAATTCGTTACCTGGGGCAATTTTTGAATTCTCCCAAATCATCTTAGGTTTATTAGTATTTGAGTTTGCCATCAAATTTAAATATTCATTTATTATTTTCTCTGTACTGCCAACTTTTATTATTTCTCCTTTATCCAATAATATTACTTTATTGCATAATTGACTTATAGCCTCCATGTTATGACTTACAAATAGTACTGTTCTTTTTCCATTAATACTGACTTCTTTCATTTTGTTTATAGCTTTTTTTCTAAAACCTGCATCACCAACGGCTAGAACTTCATCGACTATTAAAATATCAGGGTCTAGATGCGCAGCTACAGCAAATCCTAACCTTACTTGCATTCCTGTAGAATATCTTTTTACTGGAGTGTCTAAAAAATTTTTGACTCCTGCAAAATTAACAATATCTTGAAGTTTGTTTTGTATTTCTTTTTTACTTAACCCATTAATTGTTCCGTTTAAATATATATTTTCTCTTCCAGTTAGCTCTGGATGAAAACCTGTACCAACTTCTAACAAACTTGATACCCTACCCTTAATTTTTATTTGACCTTTTGAGGGAGATGTAATTCTTGAAATTAATTTGAGTAAAGTAGATTTACCTGCACCATTAGATCCTATTATACCAACTATCTCACCAGAATTTATTTCAAGTGAGATGTTTTTTATTGCTAAAATATTTTTATTATTAGAATTATTTTCATCATAACCTATTATTGAATTTGGATCTTTTTGACCTTTTAATTTAGCCCAAAATGTTTGTAAATCTCTATAGAGAGTACCATAACCTATAACTCCTAACCTATATTCTTTATACAAATTTTCAATTTTTAAAACAATTGTCACTTTTTATATCGTGTCCATAAAATTTTTTTCCACTTTATTAAAAATTAAATATCCATAAATAAATATAAAAAAAGTTACAACAGAACTGATAAGGATGTGAATTAATTCTATTTCGCTAAAACCAAAAAATATAAATCTAAAGGACTCTACGACTGAAGTCATTGGATTTAATGACGCCAAAATTTTATATTTATCAGGAATTATACTAAATGGATATACTATAGGTGTTGCAAACATCCATAACTGAACTCCAAAAGATAGTACAAAAGTTAAATCCCTATACTTTGTTGTAACAGATGAAAATATAGATCCAAAACCAATTCCCAACAAAGAGGTTTGAATTAGTAATAGTGGCAAAAATAAAATTATTAAAGACAATTGAAAGTTTAATTCTGCACCATTCATTAAAAAATAAATGTAAAAAGACAAAAACAATAAAAATTGTACAATAAATTGAAGCAACGCAATAATAGTATTTGCAATCGGTACAGTATACCTTGGAAAATAAACTTTCCCAAAAATATTAGCATTAGTTAAAAAGATAGTACTGTTAGCTGTTAAGCTTGTTGAAAAAAAACCCCAAATAACTGTCCCACTCATATAAAATATAAAGGGGTCGGTTCCGTCAGTAGATATTTGCGCAAGTTTACCAAAAATAATCGTAAAGACAATTGTATTAACAAGAGGCTGAATGAGATACCAAAGAGGTCCTAATATTGTTTGCTTATAGAATGTTACAAAGTCTCTTTTAACAAACATCTGTATTAAATCTATATATTTAATTAACTCTTTAAAATTAAATTGGAGGAAAGATCTTTTTGAAGTAATTTCAATATCCCAGATTATTACTTTTTTTTTATTTTTTTTTTTAATCATCTAAATTAATGACTTTTACTACATTATATTTAAAATTTGTATTTTTAACTCTAAAAATTGTCTTATAAAGTAAAAATCTTACGCGTAAATAAGAAAATATTGGCACTAATGTAACAAAACTAATTAAATATTTAATTATTTCATTAAACAAAATCTTAAGTCCAGTTTTTTTTAAAGACTTACTATGAACAATTTTATTTAAAATTGGTTTAAAGTTTTTAAAAAATAATGAAGATTTATGAAAAGAGATTTTTGAAGGAAAGATAGATAATAATTCAATTTTAAAAGGAAAAAGAATTAAAATACAAATTGTAAATAATTTATATTTAGATTTTATTATATCGTATCCTAATTCAGATTTAATTTTTGAAAATAAATAATCTAATCTTAACTTATCTAGTTTAAAAAAAATATCTTTGTGCTTATTAAGTAAAGGCACATTACTAAAACCAGAAACTTCAGCACTTTCAGGTCTATTCCACCATATTTTACCATTATAAGTACTTTCTAATAATTCTTCACTCCAATCTAGATTTAACCATTTGCAGAATTTCATCAAAATATTATTTGGATTCTCAACCAGATCTTCCAACCTTATTCCCACACATGGAACATTAGAGATTTTTGAATATGCATAAATTTTATATGGATTTTTATCAGAAATATATCGATCATTTAAAAACATATTAAATCCATACTCTGCTGTCGTTTTTCTATGCACAAATCCTCCCCATCTTGTTGAAACTAATTTCATTGAGGAGCCTAATGCTTGAAGAGGTTCTCTAAAAACATACAAAAAACGAACATCCTTAAAATCATTTATTAATTCTTTTGCATATTTAGGGTTTGAAGTATGATGAGGGTATAATATTATATATTTATTTATTTCTTTTTTTAAATCTCTGCCAAATGATTTGGCATAACTCAAATAAACACACTGTATAAAATAATTTCTTCTAACCTCTTTATGGTTTATTAATTTTTCTTTTAAATTCTTCTTAAAAACATCTTTTTCAATAAATATTTTTTCATTTCTATTAACCCCCATTTTATCAGTACCATAAGGAGGGTATCCATTTTTATCAAACCAGAATTTAAAATGATTAACAAAATTATCAATTACCTGAAAAGTATTTCTACTTTTATCTTCAGGCCAAAAAGAATAAAAACTTAGCATGTAAAGCGAGGGAATAGCTAAAATATCAGGATGATTATCAAATAAGGAATGGACAAACTTACTTCCACTAGATCCAAAATTTTGTATTGCTAAAACTTTTGATATTTGAACTTCTTTCATTTATTTGGTTTCATTAGTTTAAATTCAATTAGAATACAATTCAATTTAAAACATAGAACAATATTAATAATTTAATTAATTTATAAATTTACATTTTTAATAAATAGAAGTATCACAAATTACACAATTATAAATATCCCCTAGTAAATTGAATAATAAAATATTAAGCAAATACAGAACAATTGATAAGATAACTTTCAATGAAAGATATATAATTGATTATTGTAATATTAAAGAAAAACTAGTTAACCAAAATTCATTTTTATCTAACAAAAAAATAAAAGAATTTTATAAATTTAAAATAAGAGGTATACCTTTGTTGCTTCCAATTAAATTAAGTACATTTTTATATAAAAATGAAAAATTTTTTAATATTAATAAAAAAGATTTTGCAAAGAACATATTTAATGACAATAAATATAATTATCCATTTTCTAAGTTAGTATTTAAGTATGGGAATTCATTTGTAGTGAATGGCAAACCAAAAAAAAAATATAATAAGCTAATTAAAGATATTTTTTTTATTAATAAAAATTTGAGAAATAAAATTAAAACTCTTAAAGAAAAAAATAAAATAATTGGAGCTTTTCAAACTCGTAATATTCCCCACTTAGGACATGAAAAAATTATTGAAGAAATGTTAAAAAAATGTGATGAATTAATAATAAACCCAGTAATCGGACCTAAAAAACCAGGAGATGTATCCTGTGAGATACTATTAAAAAGTTATGAATTCCTAAATAAGAAATATTATAATAATAAACTTCATTTTAACCCTATTTGTGCCAATATGTTTTACGCAGGTCCAAGAGAAGCATTGCATCATACAATTATAAGACAAAATTTGGGCTTTGATTTATTTAGTATTGGAAGAGATCACGCAGGATCTAATGCCTTTTATGATCCTGAGGCTGCAGTAAAATTGATTTTAAGACATAAAAACAAATTAAAAATTAAATTACTTACTCACAATGGCGCATACTTTGACAAAACAACAAAAAATATTGTATTAGTTAAAAAGTTTATAAGAGATAAGCATTTAAATATTGAGGGAAACAAATTTAGGCAAAAACTTTTTCAAAAAAAATATTTTAAATTTGCTAGAAAAGACTTGCAAGAATATTTATATGATGAAAGCACCAATTTTTTAAAATAAATATGGATAAGATTATAGTGACAGTTGGTCCATCAACTGAAAGTACCTCAAACCTTAATTATATTTTAAATAAAACAAAATTAATAAGACTTAATTTATCTCACAATACTATTGATTGGCATAAAAAAATAATAAAAAAAATAAAGGCAATAAGAAAAGATGCGGTAATTTTAGTTGATATACCGGGGATAAAGCCAAGAACATTAAATACTTTAAATACAACAATTAAAAAAAATCAAAAAGTTGTTTTTTATTATGGAAAAAAACCCAAAAAT
>MDTG01201872.1_pt1 | contig 16041 bp, 16 predicted proteins | sample 811421 | NCBI WGS metagenome assembly MDTG01 (sample SAMN05326645, study PRJNA326480) | marine metagenome | isolation source: seawater | place: Pacific Ocean: South East | collected 2011 | reverse complement strand
GTCGTGCCACAGTTCGGTCGTCGGGGTCGCTCGTTCACGAGCAGTGTCGTCATCAGCCCGTGCGGTTAATCGGTTGGTACAGTGATTTGTGAGGTCAGTGTGACCCGCTCACTGGGGTAGGGCAAGCGCCGCGGTTGTGTGACGGGTCGCTGGCGCAGCAGGTGGCGTCTCAGGTGCCGAGTTTGGCCTTTACGCGCTCAGACACTTCTCCCATATCGGCACGGCCCTGAAGCTGGGGCTTTAGCTTACCCATTAATGGACCCATAGCGGTCATGCCTTCGGCATCGATTGCGGCGAGTGCCTCGTCGATGAGAGCGTCGATCTCTCCAGCGGAGAGTTGGGCAGGGAGGAAGGTTTGGATGACGGCAATCTCTGCGTCTTCGATATCGGCAAGCTCAGGGCGATCAGCGTCGCGAAACTGGCTTGCGGAGTCACGCCGCTGCTTGACCATTTTGTCCATGATGGCGAGTGCGCGGGCGTCATCGATTTCGATACGCTCGTCGACTTCAACACGCTTGAATTCCGCCTGAATCAGGCGAATGGTGGAGAGGGTTTCTTTTTCGCGGGCTTTCATCGCAGCCTTCATGGCTGCTTTAACTTGTTCGACGAGAGAGAGTGTCTCACTCATGGGGAGCTGAGAAGCGGGCGGCCTCGTGCTGTGCCGGCGGTATCAGTAGAGACGCTGGCGCTTGCGGTTCTCGCGCGACACTTTTTTAGCGTGGCGCTTGACCGCAGCTGCTGCGGCGCGCTTGCGAATGGTGGTTGGCTTCTCGTAGTGCTCGCGCTTGCGGACCTCGGCAATGAGACCGGCTTTCTCGCAGGAGCGCTTGAAGCGACGCAAGGCGACGTCAAAGGGCTCGTTTTCTTTAAGCTTGATAGAGGGCATTCATCTGTCCTGTGGTCAAAAAACCCGCAAAATTGCGTATACCCGTTTTGCGGGCGCGCAGTATAGGCACGAAGCCCTTATTTTGCAAAGCGTTGGGACATGTTAGTTTTTGCGCCTTTTTGGGGCCTTCAGAGGCATTTGGGGTCAGAGTCAGGGGGATGTAGGGCTTGAAATGGCTTACGCTTAGCGCGAACACCCAAAAGGCTCGGGGTTGTGATTGGTGGATCTGGGAGTAGTTCGATTTAGAGCGATGTCATGAGGGTATTGGGCATAGAAACCAGCTGTGATGAGACTGGGGTGGCGCTGTATGACACCGGGCGGGGCTTGCTGGCGGATGCGCTGTACTCCCAGATCGATATTCACGCCGAATACGGCGGTGTAGTCCCGGAGCTCGCCAGCCGCGACCATGTGCGCAAAACCCTGCCGTTGATTGATCAGGTGCTGTCAGAGGGCGGCATAGTCCGGGGCGACATTGGCGGCGTGGCCTATACCGCGGGCCCCGGTCTTGTTGGCGCCCTGATGGTGGGTGCCACGCTGGGCCGGTCGATTGCCGCGGGCCTCGGCGTGCCCAGTTTGGGTGTGCACCACATGGAAGGGCACTTGCTGGCACCCATGCTGGCGGAGCACGAGGCGGGCGCCGTCCCCGAGTATCCTTTCGTGGCGCTGCTGGTGTCGGGTGGCCATACCCAGTTGGTGCGTGTAGATGGCCTTGGCGAGTACTCGCTACTGGGTGAGTCACTCGACGATGCCGCGGGAGAGGCCTTCGACAAGACTGCCAAGATGCTGGGGCTTCCCTACCCGGGCGGGCCGCACGTGGCGAAGTTGGCGGAGCAGGGCGACCCTGAACGGTTTGAATTCCCCCGGCCCATGGTGAAGCAGGGTGGTTTGGACTTCAGCTTCTCGGGCCTCAAGACCCATACGCTGACAACGGTGCGGGCGCATGAGGTCGATGGCGAGGTCAGTGACCAAGATAAAGCCGATATTGCGCGCGCTTTTGAGGCGGCAGTGGTGGATACGCTGGTCATCAAATGTCGCCGGGCGCTGAAACAGGAAAACCTCACGCGGCTGGTGATGGCCGGTGGCGTGAGCGCCAACGTGCGATTGCGCGCAGCACTCGAGGAAAAGCTGCGTAAAGAGCGCTGTGAGGTGTTCTATCCCGCCCCCAAGCTCTGCACTGATAACGGCGCGATGATTGCCTTCGCGGGCGCGCTCCGATTGGCGGCGGGGGAGTGCGACGGGCCCGATGCTGAGGTGCGGCCCCGCTGGCCGATGACCGAACTCAGTGCACCCAAGGCGGCGGCATGACCGATACCGTTTTCATCAAAGGCCTCAAGGCGGCCTCCGTGATTGGTTGTTACGACTGGGAGCGGGATATCCGCCAGACCCTGGTGATTGATCTGGAGCTTAAGGCCGACTTCACACTTGCGGCACAAACGGATGCCCTGGAGGACGCGCTGGATTACGCGGCGATTTCCCAGCGGGTGATTGCTGCGTGCGATGAATCGCGCTTTCAGCTCCTAGAGGCGCTGGCTGACCACTTGGCATCAATAGTATTGGCGGAGTTCTCGGTCGAGAGTTTGCGGATGACGATTACCAAGCCCGGCGCAGTGCCCGAGGCGGAGGGCGTCGGCGTGGTGGTTGACCGGCCATAGGCGCCTGCCCGCGCATGGTTATGGGGCAGTTATTTGCCAAACTTTTTGTCTCTCCTCTTGCTTGAGGACTGCCGACAGCAGAGCCGTCTACGTGAATCCTTTCGAGGGGGCTTGCCAAAAAGAGCGGTGGCCAAAGTTAAGTATCGGTCGCGGCCGACCGAGCACGACAAGTAGCTGGGTGCGCTAATTAAGCAGCGCGTTGATGCGTGCAATTTGGGCAGCCTGAATGGCTGCACCTAGGTCTGGGCCTGTAAGTCCTTGATCCGCAAAGTCTGCGGCTTTCACCTGTTGTGCAGCGTTCCGTGCGCTCCGCAACAGATCGATAGCGCTTTGCGCATCAGCTGAGTTTTGCTCCAGCGCGACGAGCGTTTCGCAAAAGCCCTCGAAGGGTTCTTCCCGGCGAAGCGCGTCCAGCGCCTTTAATACTGCCATGCACGTGCTCGTATCGTTGAGCGCAACTTTTATTTTGGGACGCTCGCCACTGACCCGCGTGGCTAACAGAGAATGGGCTTTGGGTGCTTTGAGTCGCTTGCTTGCGCCACTAGCGCGCGCTTCGGGTAAGTCGGCGAGCAGTGCTGCCCAGCGACAATCGTTGCGCTCGGTGTGTGGCGCGGCGCGGCTCAGTGCAGAGATGCCTTGGGACACTGCGAGTTCGGGGAGCAGCACGGCCAGCGCGCCACAGTCTGCCAGTACCTGCCAATAGACCTCGGGGTGTTGCTCACCGAGGGCTTTGTCCGTCTCCACCCATACCCGTTCGGCCGAGAGGTGCGGCAATTCGCCGGCCGCCACAATCTCGGACATCAAGAACAGGGTTTCTTCGGCCACTCTAAAGCCGAGATGGTGGTAACGCGCGGCAAATCTTGCCACGCGTAGTACCCGCAGCGGGTCTTCGACAAAATGTGGCGATACGTGTCGCAGGACTTTTGCGTCTAGGTCCGCTTGACCACCGAAGGGGTCGGTGACGACGCCTTCCTCATCCATCGCCATGGCATTAATGGTGAGATCGCGCCGCTCAAGGTCCTCTTCCAGTGTGACTGACGGGTCTGCATGCACGACGAAACCGTGATAGCCGGGCCCCGACTTACGCTCGGTGCGCGCCAGCGCGTACTCCTCTTTTGATTCGGGATGCAGGAATACGGGGAAGTCGCGACCCACTTGCGTGAAGCCCTGAGCGATCATTTCTTTGGGCGTGCTGCCAACCACCACCCAGTCGGTCTCGTGATGTGGGTAACCCAGCAGGGTGTCGCGGACGGCGCCGCCTACGCGGTAACAGTTCATGCGCAGACTCTACTGCGTTTGCCAGGACGACACTAATTAAAAGAGGCTCGATGAGAGGTGGCCGTTACCTTGGCGTAAGCCATCAACAACACAGCGGGTATCGCACATTAGTTGCTAGCGCTATTGCTGATCCCCGCGCAGTCACAGGTGATGCGGCGGCCCGTCTCTAGTTCGTAGGCAGTAAGGTGGTTACCCCACACGCAGCCGCTATCGAGCGCAATGGTTTTGGGGTCGTCTGTCATCCCCTCAAGCGACGCCCAATGACCAAACAGAATCGTGTGGCCTTTTGTAAGTCGGCGCTTGTGGCTGAACCACGGCAGGACTTTTTTGCCGGCGAGGGCGTCGGGGATGGGTTGTGAGCCCTTGCTGATTAAGTCCAGCTTCCCCTTGCGGGTGCAGTAGCGCATGCGGGTGAGGTAGTTGGTAATCACGCGCAGGCGAGTCATGCCGCTCAGGCTGTCTTCCCATACAAAGGGGTCATTGCCGTACATCTCGGTCAGGAACTCTTCGCACCGCGCGCCCTGCAGTGCATTTTCCACCTCCCACGCTCGGTCCAGCGTGTCTTGCACCGTCCAGATTGGGGGTATGCCGGCATGCACCATAGTGATGCCGTCTTCGAAATGAGCAAGTGGCTGAAAGTGCAACCACTCGATGAGCTGCTCGCGGTCTGGCGCGCTTAAAACGTCGTCCAAATTATCTTTGCGGCTGGGCTTGCGTGCGCCGCAGGACACAGCCATCAAATGTAAATCGTGATTACCCAATACCATCGCCACATTGTCGCGGTGTGCATAAAACCAGCGCAGCGTCTCAAGATTGCCGGGGCCGCGGTTGACTAGATCGCCAACGCTCCACAACCGGTCTTTATGCGGGTTGAAGTCAATTTTTTTGAGCAGACATTGAAAGGGCTCGAAGCAGCCCTGAATGTCGCCGACGACGTAGGTGCTCATGGCGAATAAAATAGGCGGGATATCTGGGGACGATGCTGTGCAGTGTAGGCAGCTTTAAAAGCCGGGATAAAGCCTTTTTATTTTGGCGCCACTGCGGTAAGCGCCCTCAGGCCTCGCTCCTCGTCGGCTGCCAATGACTCGTAGTGGCGATCACTGTTCCCATGTGGCCCGCACTGGAACGGTGCCCATGTTAATCATTCGTCTGGATCAGCCGATGGGTGACCGAAATAAAATCATCTATGGTCAACGTTTCGGCGCGCGCAGAGGGGTCGATCTGTAATGCCCCCCAATCCGCATCGGTGAGCACGCCTTTGAAATTATTGCGGAGCGTTTTACGCCGCTGCGCAAAGGCCTGCGTAACGACCTGCGCGAGATCCGCACGCTCCACATCAGGGAACGGTGCCGTCGAATAGGGCGTGAGGCGCACCACTGCTGACTGCACCTTGGGTGGGGGGTAGAAGGCGTCGGGGGGTACCTCGAACAGCAGCTCTACCTCGCACTGGAACTGTGCCATCACACCCAGTCGGCCCCAGTCCTTGCCACCGGGCGAGGCTGCCAGTCGCTCAACGACCTCGAGCTGCAACATAAAGTGCATGTCGGCGATGACTTCTGACTGATCGAGCAATTTGAAAATCAGCGGGGTGGAAATGTTGTACGGCAGGTTACCCACCACACGGAGGCGGGCGTTATCCGTCGCAATGGAGGCAAAGTCGAACTGGAGTGCATCGGCACTGTGCAGAGTGAAGCCGATATGGGTGCTGAAGGCGGCGAGGAGGCGAGTGCGCAGGTCGCGGTCCAGCTCGATGGCATCCAATCGGCACCCGCTGGTGATCAGAGCCTCGGTGAGCGCGCCCTCACCGGGCCCAATTTCCAAAACGTGGTCGGCATCAGTCGGCGCAATCGCTCGCGCAATCGCCTCAATGATCGAGTCATCGCGGAGGAAGTTCTGGCCGAAGCGCTTGCGGGGGGTGTGGCCCATGCCTGCTGGCATCCTTGGTGATTTGCACGGCATTATGGAGCTGTGTCAGTGATATTATGAAGCTTTATCGCTTACAAGTTGGGCGCTCAACGCACGGCTGCCCACAAAATCCACTCATAGCGGGTGCCACCTCGGCAAAGGTGTGACGCTCATACCGAGCTAACTTTGAATAATCTGTCTATTCCGCAGTCTCTTACCCTGATGAACGCCATGGCAACGCTCTCTTTGAAGGCGGATGCCCAGCGTTACTTTTTTGGATACCTGTGGTGGATATTGGAGCCTCTCCTATGGGTGGGTGTGTTTTATTTCGTCTTCGAAGTGTTGCTAGGTACCGGTCGCGCTGATTTTCTGGTGTTTCTGGCGGTGGGCAAGCTCACTTTTATCTGGTTTTCAAAGAGTGTGAACCAGTCAGCCAACAGCCTGCTACTCAGTAGTGGCCTGATTAGCAAGATGGACGCGCCAAAGTGGTTGTTCCCGTTGGCTATCTGTCATGAGGGGCTCTACAAACAGGTGGCGGTGCTCGCACTCTTGATCGTGCTGTTGCTATACAAGGGGTACGTCCCGAGCGCTGCCTGGCTCTGGCTTGTGCCGCTGGCGGCCACCCAGTACCTGCTCATTGTGGGTTGTGGCATGTTGGCGGCGCTGTTGGTGTGCGTGCGGCATGATTTTCAGCTGCTGGTGCAGTTGGGCATGGTGTTTTTGTTATTTATGTCGGGCATCTTTTGGGACATCGACAGTATTGGCAGCGCTGCCCTGCGCGAAAACCTGCTGCTGGTAAACCCCCTAGCATCAATAATTGATCTGTATCGCACCATATTGATCGAGGACACTGCTCCACCACTGACCCAATGGCTGATCGTTCTGTTTGAGAGCGTGGTAATACTGACGGTCGTGGTGTGGGCTTACCGAGCGCTGCATTACTGGATTGCCCGCCGCGTGGTGATCCAATGAGCGCGCTGCTAACACTCGAGAACGTGGGCATGCACTTTACAGTGCGCCCTGGCCATGAGGCGGGCCAGCATACGGTGTTTGAAGGAATCAATCTCACGCTCAACAAGGGTGGCCGGCTGGGTATTGTGGGCCGTAACGGTGCCGGTAAATCGACGCTGTTGCGCATTATGGCCAAGATTTACGCGCCTGCGACTGGCACCGTGACGTGGGCACCTGGGGTCACCGTTTCATTGCTAAGCCTGGGGCTGGGTTTTAAAAACGAACTGACCGGCAGAGACAACGCTTACTTATCGGGCTTGCTACAGGGGCTCACTAAAAATGACGCCAAACAAAGCTTGATAGCTATCGAGGCATTTTGTGAGCTCGGGGATTATTTTGATGAGCCGGTTAAAACCTATTCGTCGGGGATGCTGGCTCGGCTAGGGTTTGGTACGGCGCTGTTGAATCGATCATCCGTAATATTGATCGATGAGGTTCTGGGTGTAGGGGATGCCGCTTTCAGGGCCAAGGCACGGGAGGCTCTAAACCAGCAGCTCTCTGAGGAGCGAAGCGTAGTGCTAGTGAGCCACGCGGATATTCAGATTAAGCGATTATGTAGTCGCGCTATCTGGCTCGACGCAGGTGGTATTGAAATGTCGGGTGACCCCCAATCAGTAGTCGACGCTTATAACGCCGTTAAAGGGCCGTAAATAATAACGCCCGATGGGGAAGACCACATCGGGCGTTTTTGCAGTTTTTAAAAGTGCTTTGTTCGTTATTTAATCAGGCATTTATCTAATGAGCCGCCTTTTTCTACAAACTCTTTAGCATGTTTCGACCGTGGGTGAACGGTCTCAAGATAAATACCGCAAGCGTGAGCAAATATCTTAGGTGCCAATGTTGCGTTCTAGGCTGCATTTGCGCGCTGCCGCAACATATTTGAGCCCACGCAATAGCTCAGGAACAAAAGTAAAAATATCTGAAGCTGATGATACTCGGCTATTCGAAAGGCGTGCAGAGCGAGTCCGATGCCGGCTAAAGCAATGTTCACTGATACGAGCACCAACACAACGCTTAGGCGACTAAGATTTAGTGCCAACAGAATATGGTGCACATGTGACTGATCACCCCGGAAAGGTGAGCTTCTGTTGATCAGGCGCCTCAAGGTCACCCAGACCATGTCGAACAGTGGCAGTGCCACCAGGAAGAGGGCCGTAGAGGGGTCTATTAGCTTTTCTGAACCAACTCTTCCCGATGCTGCTGTGAGCAGAAAGCATACCGCTATAAAGCCGATGAGCTTGCTGCCGGAGTCGCCGAGAAAGGTCTTAGGTAAAAACGGCGCCGCTCCAATATTAGAAATGAGAAAAGCGGTGAGACAACTCAGGATGTAAATTCCCTCAAGCGAAAAATCGACGCCGGTAGCAAAGTGAAAAAAAACTGTCGTAAAGATTGTCATCGATGCGAGTAGCCCATCTACCCCATCGAGCATGTTGAAAGCGTTAAGTAATCCGAATATCGCAACGGTAGTAAATACATACGATACGGCAGAAGACATTTTGATTGAGCCTGAGCCCAAGAGGTCGCCCAGCCAGATGAGGCGTAGGTCGATAGTGTGAATGATAGTAAGCGCAATTAAGATTTCTGCAGCTAATCTGCTGACCACCCCCAGGTTGTAGCGGTCATCGAGAGCGCCAACGCACACGACCAGGCCACAGCAGCCGAGCAGCACCCACAGTGCATTATCACCTTTGATATTTATCGCTGCCTGCCCACTAGTCCCCCAGATGAGAGCGCCAACAAGTAAAGCAAGAAAGATAGCGATGCCGCCAACCAGTGGCACACCACCTGTTACGTGTTTTCCCCGCGATTGATCTATTAGTTCAGCGCGCGTGGCGAAATTTACGAGTCCGAAAATGAAAAATAGAGTTACTCCGAAGCCACCAAAACAGGAGATAATGTAAGTCGGGTCCGTTGGGGTCATCTTTCAGAGCTCAATGATTCAGGGGGTTTCATGGGTCGCGCTGTGAAGTCTGTAAGTGTGCCCTAAAACAAGTGAGGCGGGTCAATCAAGTGTCTTGGACCGCATAGGCAGATTCAGGCCTGATGAGCGTCGAGCGAGCTTACGTTAACCGGAAGGGTTTTCCGGCTGCGTAGCGATCTCCTCAAAAGCCGCGCCATATGTTTTTGCCAATCTGGCGTTTCGTTGTAAGAAGCGCGCTGTATTAGGAGTGAAAAAGTGGATCAAACTGCTTTCGAAGCGCTTAGCAAAAAAATCCATGAAAAGCGTGCGGTAGTGGGTATTTTTGGGCTTGGATACGTGGGGCTCCCGTTAATTCTTCGTTTTGTTGATGCTGGTTTTAGAGCGATCGGCTTCGACATCGATGCAAATAAAGTCAAAGCACTGTCGTCCGGGAAGAGTTACATAGAGCATATTCCAGAATCGGCGATTGTCGACTGTGTGGCGCGAGGCGTTGAGTTCACCACTGACTATTCGGAGGTTGAGCAATGTGACGCAGCAATTGTTTGCGTTCCTACTCCCTTGAATAAATTCAGAGATCCTGATCTCAGTTACGTAACCAGCACCCTGGACAGCATAAGGCCGTATTTAAGGAAGGGACAGTTGATCTCTCTGGAGAGCACAACCTATCCGGGTACTACCAATGAAGAAGTGGTCTCCCGCTGCGAATCTGCGGGCTTAAAGGTCGGTGAAGATGTGTTTGTTGTGTACTCACCAGAACGAGAAGATCCGGGTAACGCAAGTTACTCGACGCAAACTATTCCAAAATTATTGGGGGGTGTGACCGCACTTTGCTCTGAGGTGGGGGAATCGCTGTACAGCATGGTTATAGATCAAGTTGTCGTGGTGTCGTCTCCAACTGTTGCCGAAATGGCGAAGCTCCTCGAGAATATTCAAAGAGCCGTCAACATTGGCTTAGCGAATGAGATGAAGTTGGTTGCCGATAGTATGGGGATAGATATTTTTGAGGTAGTAGAAGCAGCGGCGACAAAACCTTTTGGATTCTCAGCGTATTATCCAGGCCCAGGATTAGGAGGCCATTGCATTCCTGTTGACCCCTACTACTTGACTTGGAAGGCTAAAGAATTTGGCGTCAACACGCGATTCATCGAACTTTCGGGGGAGATTAACCGCGCAATGCCAATGTTTGTCCTAGCGAAAGCTGAAGGCGGCTTGAATCGACAGGGCGTTGCTGTCAGCAAGTCTCGGGTGTTAGTCCTTGGAATAGCATATAAACCCAATGTCGATGATGTGCGCGAATCTCCAGCGGTAGAAATTATGGAGTTGCTAACAGAGCGGGGCGCGGAGGTCGCGTACTCGGACCCCCATGTACCTGTGTTCCCTAAAATGAGGGCGCATCAGTTCGAATTGGTGAGCGAAGATATGACTGCAGGCAACATAGCGTCCTTCGATGCGGTTATTTTAGCTACCGATCACGATGCATTTGATTACGAACTTATTGCAGCCCATGCCACGTTGATCGTAGATACCAGAGGGCGCTTTAGAGAACCAGACGTTAAAATCATCAAGGCGTGAGGGTGGCATTCCGGATATGAATTTTGCATTGGTTGGTGCAGGTGGGTACATCGCACCTAGGCACATGAAGGCGATCAAGGACACAGGGCATAAGCTGATTGTGGCCTACGACATCAATGACTCTGTTGGCTTCATAGACAGCATGTTTCCGGACTGCCAATTCTTCACAGAGTTTGAACGATTCGAGGATTACGCCCATCGTCTACAGAAGACGTCCGACAGACTGGATTATGTGGCTGTGTGCTCGCCAAATTATCTGCATGAGGCGCACATTTCTGCTGGTCTGCGCCTAGGGTGCGATGTTATTTGTGAGAAGCCACTTGTGCCGACGGATGCGGCGCTTGGAAGACTGTCCATTCTTGAGCAAGACAGTGGTAAGAGGGTCTTCAACATCCTGCAATTAAGGTTGCATCCAGCGATTCAGAAGTTGAAAGCTCAAGTCGCCGCCTCAATTGACAAAAAGTATGAGGTTGAGCTGACGTATATCACGTCGCGGGGAGCGTGGTACGCAGAGAGTTGGAAGGGAGATCCGCGTAGATCCTATGGAGTGGCAACCAATATCGGCATTCACTTTTTTGACATGCTGAATTTTGTCTTTGGGGATAATGTGATCAATGAGCTGCACTTTGCTAGTGATACCAAGGCAGCAGGTTACTTAGAATATGAAAAAGCGCGTGTCCGGTGGTTTCTTTCCACCGATGTGAGAGATCTTCCCGAAGAGGGGAAGGGAGAGAAAACGACATTTCGGAACATTAGCTGTGATGGCGCCGAGATCGAGTTCTCAGATGGTTTTGCAGAGCTGCACACTGAGAGCTACAAAAATGTATTGAGCGGTAAGGGTTTCGGTTTGTCCGACGCGGCAGTGTGCGTCACAACGACGGAGACTATTCGTAACGCGGGAGTCGAATTGTCCCCTATGGAATGTCGAAAACATGCCAAGTTGAGCGCGCTGTTGGGGTCAGGTTGGTGAGTTTTTTCAAGCATGACACAGCTGAAGTGGACGATGGCGCAGTGATCGGCCAAGGAAGTCGTATATGGCATTTCACTCATGTGTGTGCCGGCGCAAAAATTGGCGAACAAGTATCCCTTGGACAGAACGTCTATGTTAGCCACAAAGTTGAGATCGGCGATCATTGCAAAATTCAAAATAACGTCTCGGTTTACGATGATGTAACGCTAGAAGCAGGGGTGTTCTGTGGGCCGAGTATGGTGTTCACAAATGTGGTCAATCCCCGAGCTCACGTCGATCGAAAAGCCTCCTATGCAAAAACTTTGATAAAAACTGGTGCTACATTGGGCGCCAATTGCACAATAGTTTGTGGTGTCACAGTCGGCGCATTTGCCTTTGTGGGTGCGGGCGCGGTCGTGACAAGTAATGTCAAGCCGTTTGCGCTAGTAGTGGGCGTGCCTGCCACGCAAATTGGCTGGATGACAAAGCACGGGGAGCGTATAGATTTACCTTTGTCGGGCGAGGGGCGCTATGAATGCCCTCAAACAGGAGAACTTTACGAGCTGCGTGACGACCAGCTTTTCTCGGTGCTGGCATGACCATTCCATTCATTGATCTGCGGTCGCAGTACGTTGCTCTGGAGCTTGATATCAAAGCACGCATCGATGCGGTTTTAGAGCATGGGCAATACATAATGGGGCCAGAAGTTATCGAGTTAGAGACAGCATTAGCCGATTACGTTGAGTCCAACTACTGCATTACGGTGGGAAGCGGCACCGATGCCTTATTGATCAGCCTTATGGCATTAGGGATTGGCCGTGGGGACGAGGTGATCACCACGCCTTTTAGTTTTGCCGCTACCGCTGAAGTTATTGCCCTGTTGGGGGCAAGCCCTGTATTTGTGGACGTGGACGCGGATACCTGCAACATCGATGCAGCCCTGATTGAGGAAAAAATTACCAAACGCACGGCAGCTATCATGCCGGTGAGCCTCTATGGCCAACCTGCTGACATGGATGAGATCAATGTTTTAGCTCAGATTCGGGGTATCCCGGTTATCGAGGATGCGGCACAGAGTTTCGGTGCAACCTACAAACAACGGCGCAGTTGTAACCTCAGCACCATTGGCTGCACCAGCTTTTTCCCGAGCAAGCCATTGGGGTGCTACGGCGATGGTGGTGCGATTTTCACTAACGATGCAAAGATCGCGGAGGCATGTCAGCAAATCCGGGTCCACGGTCAAAGCGAGCGTTACGTGCATTCGCTGGTTGGTTTGGGGGGCAGAATGGATACGATCCAGTGCGCTGTCGTGCTAGCAAAGCTCAAATCATTTTCTTGGGAGGTCGCGCAGAGACAAAGGATTGCCGAACGATATGATCATTTGCTCGATGAGTTTAAGGCGAGCAGGACACGCTCACGCATGGATACGACAGTATGCCGGCCGGATAGAACCAGCGTACACGCGCAATACACCCTGTTGGTTGAAAACAGAGATGAGCTGAGAGGGAAATTACAAGAGAGAGGAGTTCCGACTGCCGTTCATTATCCTAAACCGCTGAACGAACAGCCCGCATACGCGAATTTCTGCTGCTTAGAATGCACACCAGTAGCTAAAGCTTTAGCTGATCGGGTGATGAGCCTCCCGATGAGTCCGTATTTAAGTGCTGCAGATCAAGACACAATCGTGACGGAGCTAAAACATGTGCTAGGTGAGTTGTCGTAGGGGTGCGCAGCGAATTGACCGGTACAAGGGTGGGTATGCTGGTCAATAACCCCTGCGTCTATGACTCTCGAGTGGTTAAATCAGCTGAGACCTTAGCTGCGCTGGGGTATTCCGTTACCGTCGTTTGCCGGGGCGACGCTGGATTGGCCATTAATGAACTTAAAAATGGTGTGCGCTACTCCCGGGTCCACAAAAAGTCTTTCTCGATGGGCTATCTGTTTTATGGTCTGCGGCAGGCTATTTCTGGTGACCTGTTGGCCATCAGCCTGCCAGCAAGATTTGCGATCTTGACGCTTTGGGGCGTTTTGCATCAGGTGGCAATCTCGATGAGTCAAGTCACTACAGGTTTGATTGGGGCTAGAAGATTTAATCAGCCCAAGAGGACCAATGTCAGTGCTTTGGACAACAAAGGCGCTGCCTCCAGCCATCGAATCAAAAATCTAATCCTTGATGCCGCGAGAAGTGCCTACAGATCGCTGGAGCATGATGAAGTGCACTTTGTGATGAAACATGCAATGAGCTCGGTCACGCCGGACATCATCCATGCGCACGACTTGGGCACCCTTTCAGCGGGTGTTGCCTTGGCAAATAAGCATGGATCGAAATTAATATACGATTCGCATGAACTGGAAATGCACAGAAATATCTCGTTCACCAAGCGTCAGGCGAAGCGTAGAAGAGCAGAGGAAGCAAGCGGTATTGTCTCCGCGGATTCAGTTTTAACCGTGTCAGAGAGCATCGCAGCGCATCTCGCAAGCGATTACGGAATTCGTCCGCCGACGGTGATTTTCAATGCGCCGAAAAAACCGCTGTGCCTCCCGCCCTCTCTAACTGCTAATTTTCGGCAGCATGCCGAGATCTCCGCAAGTGACCCGCTAGGAGTTTATGTTGGAGGAGTAACCGTAGACCGTGGGCTGGAAAATATGCTTCGCGCCATGGTGCTTTGGCCTGAATTGAAATTCGCCACGGTAGGCCCTCAAAACCCCACATTCACCCAGCGATTTTTAGGCATGGCGGAAGAGTTGGGAGTGAGAGACCGCCTTTGCTGCTTGGATCCGGTCCCGACGGAGGCGCTTATTGACTATATCTCGAAGGCTGATTTCAGCGTGTTGCCTATTCAGAATGTTTGCCTGAGCTATTACTACTGTATGCCCAATAAATTGTTCGAGTCTGTTTTAGCCGGTTTGCCAGTCTCGGTGTCCAATTTAAAAGATATGAAAGAGTTCGTAGAGCATTGGCAGTGTGGGCTTGTCTTTGATGAAACTGATCCACTCGATATCGCTGCGACTCTGAAAAACCTTTACGCTCAGCGAGACGCGTACCGGTTGCGTGGAGAGCGCCTCGAGAAGTTTGCTCGGCTCTGCAGTTGGGAGGCTCAAGAGAAAAAGCTTGAACGGGTCTATAAAGATCTGGCTGTAGCTTAAGATTAGGCTATGAGCGTCTAGCTGACGTAGTTTCTTAAGGTGGCTTTACCATCCCTAAAGGTCACCGAGCTAACTGTGATCCTGCCGTAACTTGCGCGAATCAGATGCCACTCTAATGTCAGGTGCAGGATTATATTTATTGTTCAAGGCTTCTTGTTACCCGTGATGCTAGCGAGACGTGGCGCGCACATCATTGCGAGCGCAGCGATCGGTAAAAATAACCTCGAGCCGCTGGTGTCATTGTTCGGAGAGGAATAAAAATAGATATAGTCGGTGAAAATCTGGCCAAGAGAATATGTGAGATACAAAGAAATCGTAGTGAAGAACAATAAGTCTTGAGGGTTGATGGGTTTACATTCTTTTCTCTGCCTTGCCCAAAGGCACAAGGAGATGACAAAGAGAAAGACCAGAAGCGAATAACTGGCATTAAAGATCAGAGCATTCGCCTGAAAAGCTAGTACTTCCAGGGGATTGTTTAACTGTAGTTTCAGCACCCTTCCCGCTAGGTCGTATTCAACTCCTTGTGAGTTGAATACCGTAATGCATAGTGCAGTGAACAAAATGAAGGTAGAGGTATAGCCTAGGTTTCTCGCTTTAGCGCTGCGAGTAAAATTGATATTACGCTCTGCTTGTTGAGCTTTGAGCTTGATCAGGCACATCGAAATGCCTAGTGACAGAGCAAAGATGAAGCCGATGTTTTTGAGAAAAGCGATACTTGAAGTGAGTCCGACAAAAAGCAGCAAGTTGCCTGTGGTGCTTCGTTCTAGATACATCACTCCAGCGGTAGCAGCAGCAGCGAGGTAGCAGGCGAGCCAAATTTCTGCATACCCAGATATGAGCACGTGATTTTCCATCAATGGGAGCGTCAGCAGCGCCGTAGCCCCGAGGATAGAAAAAGAGCGCTTTCCTGTGACGGCGCGCCAGTGATATGCCGCGAAGATCGCTAGAAAAAAAGCGAAATGAAATCCAATGTTAAATGTCATCAGATGCTGGGAGAATCGCTCGAATAGCCAAGCTGACCAGGCGTAAATGGCGGGTACAGTTGCCATATGCCGATGTTGAAACGCCTTGGCATTTTCCCATCCTGAGTCCTGCTGAGAGCTCACTTCAATCAGGTCAACTGCTGCGGGCATCCAAAATTTGAGTGCATCCCAGCCGAATATAGGCTGATTGCCCCACAAGAAGGTCAAAACTAGAACGAAGACCATATGGCACGCCACGATTGCCCCTAATCGAGCTGTGAGCGGACGGCTCATGACTAGCAGATAAATCAAACTGCATCCGAGCAAAATCAACATCCCCAAGAGCAAATTTTGATTGAAGACATTGAAGTTCATCATCAGACTAAACTGGATGAAGATCGAGAAAAATATAATCCCGATCAGATGTGAACAGCTGTAGAGAACGGGAAGATTTAATTTTCTGGTGTGCGTCCCGTGAACTCTGGGAAGCAGGATGACTGCAACGCACCACCCGGGAATGAGCGGCGCAAACATTAAAAGGTAATCAGTTATGAAGCCCGACATCAGGAGCTAGCCCTTTTCATAAAAGCCAAACCCACTAACGCTCCGATCCCATAAAAAAAATGAATACCAATCACGGCAGCCAAATAGGTGGGGAGATGAGGCCTTGGCTTACATTGAAAATAGCTTGCTATTATCGCCCCCACATATAGCACCGACATTACAGCGGCGAGGGGCAAGAGCCTTTCAGCCTCTGC
>MDTG01144822.1_pt1 | contig 16041 bp, 17 predicted proteins | sample 811421 | NCBI WGS metagenome assembly MDTG01 (sample SAMN05326645, study PRJNA326480) | marine metagenome | isolation source: seawater | place: Pacific Ocean: South East | collected 2011 | reverse complement strand
CTGGAGCAGGTCCCAAGGGTTTGGCTGTTCGCCAATTAAAGTGGTACGTGAGCTGGGTTCAGAACGTCGTGAGACAGTTCGGTCCCTATCTGCCATGGGAGTTGGAAATTTGACAGGATTTGCCCCTAGTACGAGAGGACCGGGGTGAACGTACCTATGGTGTACCAGTTGTTCTGCCAAGAGCATCGCTGGGTAGCTAAGTACGGAATGGATAACCGCTGAAAGCATCTAAGCGGGAAACCAACCTGAATACTATATTTCCCTATTAGAGTCGTGGAAGACTACCACGTTGATAGGCTGGATGTGGAAGTATGGCAACATATGGAGCTAACCAGTACTAATAACTCAATTGGCTTGATTACATAATAACGTACAGAGAAAAGTTTTAGAACTAAACAGTTTCCTGGTAACATTAGCAACAGATTAACACCCGATCCCATTCCGAACTCGACCGTGAAAGCTGTTAGCGCCGATGGTACTTTATCTTAAGGTATGGAAGAGTAGGACGTTGCCAGGATATCTTTTTATGAATTATATTTCAATTGTAATACCACTATATAATGAAGAAGGTAATATTGAATCATTACATAAAGAAATAATAAAATCTTTAAAAGTTAAAATTAAATACGAAATTATTTATGTTAATGACGGTAGTACTGATAATACCGCTAAAATTTTAAATAATTTGAATTACAATGAAAATTTTAAAGTAATTAATCACAAAAAAAATTTAGGACAGAGTCACTCAATATCATCTGGAATAAACAATTCTAATTATGATACTATTGTTACATTAGATGGTGATGGGCAAAATGTGCCAAATGATATAAATAAATTAATTAATAAATTCTTTTCTTCTAATGTTATTTTTTTGGTTGGAGGAATAAGAGTGAATAGAAAAGACTCATTAATTAAAATAATTTCTTCTAAGATTGCTAATAATATAAGATTGTTTTTTCTTGATGATGATTGTATAGATTCTGGCTGTGGTCTAAAAGTTTTTTCTAAAGATGTTTTTTTAAAAATACCATTTTTTGAAGGAATGCATAGATTTTTACCCGCATTATTTAAAGGTTTCGGATATAAAACACTTTTTATTGAAGTGAATCATCGACCTAGATTAAAAGGTTCAACAAAATATGGTACTATAATAAGACTTATTAGAGGAATTATTGATATAATAAGAGTAAAAAAAATGATTAAAAAGAAATGATAAACTTATTACAATCTTTAACTCTATTTGAAATTATTTTTTTAATAATTGGTTTTGTAGGACAAGGGCTGTTTGCCTCAAGATTTATTGTTCAATGGATTTATTCTGAAAGAAAACAAGAAAGTGCAATTCCTATATCTTTTTGGTATTTAAGTATTTTTGGTGGAATAGGCCTCCTTATTTATGCTATATCTAGAAAAGATCCAGTGATAATTACAGGACAATTATTTGGCATAATGATTTATATGAGAAACCTAATTCTAATACATAAAAAAAAATAAAGAAATGAAAAAAATTAATAATTATATAAATGGAAAACTAACTCAAAGTAGTTCAAATAGATTTTCGCCTGTTTATGATCCTTCTACTGGTGAAGTTCAAGCTGAGGTTGTTTTATCAAATAAAAAGGATTTTGATCAAACTGTAGAAAATTCGGAAAAAAGTTTTTTCGAATGGTCGCAAGTTACCCCTTTAAATAGATCTAGAGTTTTGTCTAAGTATAAGACTTTATTAGAAGATAACAAAGATATGTTAGCTAAACTTGTCTCACAAGAACATGGAAAAACTCTTGAGGACGCTAAAGGATCAGTAACTAGAGGAATAGAAGTTGTAGAGTATGCGTGTGGAATTCCACATTTATTGAAAGGGGAGTTTTCACAAAATGTTGGATCAAATATTGACTCTTGGTCAATTAGGCAACCATTAGGAATTTGTGCTGGTATAACGCCATTTAATTTTCCAGCTATGGTACCGATGTGGATGTTCCCAATTTCCATAGCTTGTGGCAATGCATTTATTTTAAAACCATCAGAAAAGGATCCATCTTGCCCAATGAAATTAGCAGAACTTTTTACAGAAGCAGGCCTCCCACCAGGTGTTTTTAATGTCATTAATGGAGATAAAGAAATAGTTGATTATATTTTATTATCAAAAAAAATCTCATCAGTAAGTTTTGTTGGCTCTACACCTGTTGCAAAATACATTTATGAACAGTCTGCAAAAAATGGCAAAAAAGTTCAATCACTTGGAGGGGCTAAAAATCATCTTGTAGTCATGCCAGATGCTAATTTAAATCAAACTGTTGACGGTATCATGGGAGCTGCTTATGGATCTGCAGGTGAAAGATGTATGGCAGTATCAGTAGCTGTTGCAGTTGGAGATATAGCTGATGACCTAGTTTCAAAAGTTAATGAAAGAATTCAATCATTAAAAGTTCTACCCTGGACTAATAGCGAAGCAGAAATGGGACCTTTAATTTCTAAAGAACATTTAGGAAAAGTAAGAGATTATATAGAATCTGGTATAAATGAGGGAGCATCTTTAGTTGCTGATGGAAGAAATTACAAGATTCAAGGTTATGAAAATGGCTTTTTTATTGGACCAACTTTATTTGACAATGTTAGAGAAAATATGAAAATCTATAAAGAAGAAATATTTGGACCTGTTCTGTCTGTTGTCCGAACAAAATCTTATGAAGAGGCAGTAAATTTAATAAACAATCACTCATTTGGAAACGGTTCAAGTATTTACACCCAGGATGGTGATGTTGCTAGGCATTTTACAAGCAATATAAAGATTGGAATGGTTGGAGTTAATGTACCTATTCCAGTTCCAATGGCATTTCATAGTTTTGGTGGTTGGAAAAATTCATTATTTGGATCACATGCAATGCATGGAATGGAAGGCGTCCACTTTTTTACAAAATTAAAAACAGTCACCAGTAGATGGCCTAACAGTATTAGAGCTGGAGCTGAATTTAAAATGCCAACAAATTGATGAGAATACTAATTACAGGATGTTGTGGCTTTATAGGTTACCATCTTTGCACAAAACTTCTTAAGAATAAAAATTTAAAAGTTTATGGTATTGATAATTTAAATTCTTATTACGATATTAAATTAAAAAAAAAACGATTAGATATTCTTAACAAAACATCAAAAAAATTTATATTTAAAAAAATTGACATTTCAAAATTTAATAAATTAAAAAAAAATTTTAAAGATTATAATTATGATGTTGTTATTAATTTAGCCGCACAAGCAGGTGTTAGATATTCAATAAAAGATCCTTCAAATTATTTTGAAAATAATGTTGTTGGTTTTTTTAATATATTAGAATTATCTAGAGTAAATAAAATTAAACATTTAATTTTTGCCTCAACTAGTTCAGTTTATGGAGATAGCAATAAATTTCCTTTAAAAGAAGATCAAAAAACAGATGAGCCATTATCTTTTTATGCGGCATCTAAAAAAACAAATGAAATTCTTGCATACTCATATAGCAATATTTACAAGTTACCTTGCACCGGATTAAGATTTTTTACAGTTTACGGGCCTTATGGGAGGCCTGATATGGCTTTGTATTTATTTACTAAAGCAATTATTGAGTCAAAAAAAGTGAATTTATTCAATAAAGGCAATCATGTTAGAGATTATACTTATATTGATGATGTAGTTAATTCTATAGAAAAAATTATTTCAAAAAATCCAAAAGATAAGATCCCTTTTAAGATATACAATGTAGCTAGTTCTAGACCAAAAAAACTGAAAGAATTTTTAAACAACATAGAAAGAACAATTGGTAAAAAAGCTAAAATTAAATATCTTAATATGCAAATGGGAGATGTATATAAAACTCATGGAAGTATAAAAAAATTGGCAAAAAAAATAAAATATAGGCCGAAAACAAAACTTTCTGAGGGGATTGAAAGATTTGTTGAATGGTATAAAAAATATCATAATATATATTAAATTATGAAAAGTGAAATTAGTTTTTTTGAGTTTTATAGTCTTTTATGGACAAAAAAAATTTTTATTATTTTAACAACATTATTTTTTTTATGTTTGGGCTTCATTTATAATTACTTAGAACATAAAAATAAAAACTATAGAGGTACTATTATAGTTTATTCTATAGATGAGTTTGAAGAAATTCAATTAAAGAAGCTTAAATTATCATCCAGAAATCAATATAATGAATATTTTTTAGATATAGAAAATTTTAAAAATTCATTGTTTGATAAATTTTATAAAAATTTAAATTCAGCTGAGATATGGATGAAAGGTTTAAAAAGTTTAGATTTCTTTAAAAACTCAAAAGATCCAGAAAAAAAATATGATAATCAAATTTTTAAATTTATAGATACTGAAGATTTGATTATTGAGAAAGATGATAATACAAGATTAATTTTGACTATAAGATATAATGATCCCATTAAATTAGAACTTTTTATTGATTGGTTAATAAATGAAACTGCTAAAAACACTAATTATCAAATAAATACAATTATTGAAAATATATTTCATGATATTGATAGTGAAATTTTAAATTTTGAAAAAAAAATTAATGAACATAAAGAAAGATTAATTAAATATAATATCAGTGATGAAAAGATATTAGAATATACGATACAAAGCAAAGTAGAACTGTTAAGACTTGATTCTGTTAAAAAAACACTTAAAAATACTTATAACAACTCATCTTTTAAGAATTTAAAATTTATGCCAGTAAAATATGATAGATCGTCAATTTTGATTGAAGAAATTCAAACATACAGACTCAACTATCCTCTTATAGGATTTTTATTTGGGTTGTTTTTATCTATTACAATTATTATTATTAGAAGTTCATATTTTGAGTTTATAAAAAATAAAAATATCAATGATTAAGTTTATAAATGAATTTTAATATATTAAATATTCAAAGTTTTTTTATATGTTTAATACCAATAGCTCTAGTAACTGGACCATTTTTACCGGATTTATTATGTGTTTTATTAAGTATAATTTTTTTATATCAAATATTTAAATATAAAGAATGGAGTTATATAAAACACCCCTGGTTAATTATTTTCTTATTGTGGTGTATATATCTTGTTTTAAGATCTGTATTTTCTAAAAATCCAATTTTATCTTTGGAATCTTCTCTTTTTTATTTTCGTTTTGGTTTTTTTGCAGTTGCAATTTGGTACACTCTAGAAAAAAATCCTAAATTAATTAAAACATTTACATATATTTTTAGCCTTGTATTTTTTATTGTCATAATTGATGGATATATTCAATATTTTACCGGTCAAAATATTTTGGGATTTACTCTTTTTTATAATAGAACAGGAGATGCCCATCGACTGAGCGGTTTTTTTAATGAGCAACTAATCCTAGGTAGTTATCTTGCTCGCTTGCTTCCTTTATTATTTGCACTTATTTTGTTTAATTTTAGTACATCTAAGTTTCTTATAATTCTCAGTATGGTCTTATTAATTTTAACTGATGTTTTAGTATATATTTCAGGAGAAAGATCTGCATTTTTTTACCTCTTACTTTTTAGTGTGATGATCGTTTTATTTTTATCAAAATGGAGAAAACTAAGACTAATCACTATTGGTATTTCTCTAATCATTATAACTATAATTACTTTAACAAATGAAAACATTAAAAATAGAATGATTGAACATACAATTGAACAAATTAATATTAAAACACTTTTTAGTGATGATAATAAAGAACCAGTACAAATTCCTAAAGAAAAAGAAAAATTTGTTGAAAACCAAACTAAAACTAGAGCGTTTTTAAGTGGTCAATTAACTTCATATGAAGCTGGCATAATAGGAGACAAACTTATTGCGTTTTCATGGCACCATCAAAGACATTATGAGGTTGCTTTAAATATGTTTAAAGCTCATCCGATAGTTGGAATTGGACCAAAACTTTTTAGGATGAGATGCAATGAATTAGAATTTTATGTTGAATATGGATGCTCAACTCATCCTCATAATTTTTATATTCAACTTCTATCTGAATCTGGAATTATTGGATTTGCTCCAGTATTTATTTGTTTTATATTAGTTTCACTATTTTTTTTAAAAAAATTATTTTTTAAAAATAAATTTTACAAATCAAACACAGATTCTTTTACTGAATTTATAATATGTATCACAATAGGAATCTTTATAAGTTTATGGCCTTTAATTCCAACTGGAAGTATTTTTAATAATTGGCTTGGAGTGATAATTTTTTTTCCTGTTGGTTTTTTATTATTTGGATTATCTAAAATTAAGGAAATTCAATAAGATAACTATACCTAGTATATTCATTTAATATATATACTACTTATAGATATAATATTTTGATAGAATCCATTTTTTTCTTTACTGTTCACTTATTGTACAATATTTATGTTCAAATATTGAACAAATAAAAAATGAAAAATATCAAAGATAATATAGATCATCTGAATGTATTAAGAAAAATTCAGAATAACCCTGATGCTTCTCAAAGAGAAATGGCAAAGGAATTAGGATTTAGTCTTGGTAAATTGAATTATTGTTTGTCAGCATTAAAATCTAAGGGATTAGTAAAGGTCAATAATTTTAGACAAAATAAAAATAAGATTAACTATATTTATATCCTCACACCAAAGGGAATAATACAAAAAACAAATTTAACAATAAAATTTATGAAACTAAAAATGAAAGAATATGATGAATTAAACAATGAGCTAATTGAAGAAAAAAATAAAATCACTTTAAATCAAAAGGAAAAAAAATAAATGTATTGGCTTTGTTTTCAAACAAATTCAAGAGAAGAATTTTTAGCTAAAACATGCTTAAAAGAAAAAGGTTTTGAAGTAATTTTACCATATTATTTAAAAAAAATTTCACATGCTAGAAAAATAAGAAAAAAACCTTATCCAATTTTTCCTAATTATGGTTTTTTATATTATGATGGAAACCCATCAAATTTATTAAAAATTAATCGCACTAGAGGTGTTAGAAATTATTTAAGTAAATTAAATGGTTTGCCTCAAGTAGTTCCTAATAAGATTATTAAGAGTATAAATGAGCTCAAACAAGTTGATGGAACATATAAATTTAATAAGGATTATTTAAAAAAAGGTGACGAAATTTGTATTGTTGAAGGAGCATTGAGTGGAATTAAAGGAATTTTAAAAGAGTATATTGATGACAAGAGAGCTCTTTTATTAGTTAGCCTGTTAGGAAGAATGAATCTGGTTAACTTTGATATAGGTATGGTTGAAAAAGCATAAATATTTGTTTTACCATATTTACTTATAAAAGGTTTTTCACCTTAAGTGCGGAGCTATGAAAAAACAAATGTTTAAAAATAAAATTTTACCTTTAAATGATCTTAATAAAAAAATTATTAAAGAGAAATTAAAAAAAAGGAAAATTATTTTGTGTCATGGAGTTTTTGATCTGTTACACTTAGGTCATATCAAACATTTCAAAGAAGCTAAAAGTTTTGGTGATATTCTTGTAGTTACTATAACTCCTGACGAATATGTTAATAAGGGTCCAAATAGACCAGCTTTTAGCATTAAAGATCGATTGGAAGCATTAGCAGCATTAGAATCTATTGACTATGTTGCAGAAAATAATTGGGCAACTGCAATTAATACAATCAAATTTCTTAAACCTCATATTTATTGTAAAGGACCTGATTATAAAGATCAGAGTAAAGATTTATCTAAAAATATACAAAAAGAAGAAAAAGCAATCAAATCAATAAAAGGTAAAATTAAATATACAGACGATATAACATTCAGTTCAAGTAATATTTTAAATAAATTTGGAAATATTATTAATAATAATCAAATGTCATTAATTAAAAAATTAAATATCAAATATAATTTTGAAGTAATAAAAAAAATGATTGATGATTTAAAAAAATTAGATGTACTTTTGATTGGAGAATCTATTATTGATCAATATGTTTTTTGTGAAGCACTTGGAAAGTCTGGTAAAGAACCTGTTTTGGTAATGAGAGATTTGGAGACACAACAATATGCAGGAGGCGCTTTAGCAATTGCTCGACATTTATCTAACTTTACTAATTCAGTTACATTATTAAGTGTTTTGGGAGAAAAAAAAGAATATGAAAAATTTATAAAGCTTAATCTTCCCAAAAACATAAAAACTCATTTTATTTATAAAAAAGGATCTCCAACTATAATTAAAAAAAGATATGTAGACCATATAAACAATAATAAAATTTTAGGAGTTTATTCTATTAACGATGAAAAGCTTGATAATAATAATGAAAAAAAACTTGAAATTCTTTTAAAAAAATTATCATTAAAAAATGATTTAACGATTGTTTCAGATTTTGGCCATGGATTTATATCAAAAAAAATAGCCAAAAAAATATCTAATCAATCTAAATTTTCCAGTCTAAATGCCCAAATAAATGCTGCAAATATAGGTTATCACACTATGGAAAACTATAGAAATATTGATTGTACTATAATTAATGAAAATGAGCTTAGACATCAATTGAGAGATAAAGATGGATCATTATTATATTTAATGAAAAATCTAGCAAATAAACTTAGAACTAATAATGTAGTAGTTACCCAAGGAAGCTTAGGAGCAATTCTGTATGATAAAAAAACAAAAAAAACTTTTAAGTGTCCTGCATTTGCCTCGAAAATAATAGATAAAATAGGTTCTGGTGATGCTATGCTTGCATTATTATCCTTATGTTTGAAAAAAGGGTATGATAAAAACTTCTCCCTTTTTATAGGGTCTCTTGCTGCGGCGCAATCGGTAGAAACAATTGGGAATAGCAGGCCAGTAAATAAAGTTAAAATGTTAAAAACAATTGAACATTTATTAAAATGAAAAAAAATAATTTTTTAATTGAATATTTTCAAGATTTATCAAATTTATTAAATTTTGATGAATCTATAATTAGAAAACTTGAACTTGTTAAAGAAAGTATATTAAATACTAGAAAAAAAGGTTCTAAAATATTGATATTTGGAAATGGAGGAAGTGCTGCGATTGCAAACCATTTTACACTAGATGTTACTAAAACGACTAGCATTAGATGCATAAACTTAAATGAATCAAGTATAATCACAGCTTTTGCAAATGATTTTGGATATGAAAATTGGGTAGCGAAATCAATTAAATACTATGCTGATAATGGAGATTTATTAATATTAATTTCTTCAAGTGGTAATTCTAAAAATATGATCAAAGCAGCTAAATTTGCAAAAAGATCTAAAAAAATAAAACTTGTTACTCTTACGGGATTTAACCAAAAGAATTCACTAAAAAAACTAGGTGATATTAATTTATGGATAGATAGTAAATCATATAATTTTGTTGAAAATATTCATCAAATTTGGCTCTTATCTATTGTAGATTATATAAAAGGAAAAACAGAATATTCACAAAATAAATAGCAAAAATGATCATAGGTATTGATTTAGATAATACTATCATACGATATGATAAAGTATTTAAAGATGTGGCATTTAAATTAAAGTTGACACCTAAAAACTTTAGTACTGAGAAAAAAAAAATAAAAGAGTTTATACTTTTAAAAAATAATGGAATTAAAACTTGGAAAAAAATTCAAGGATTGGTTTATGGGAAATATATCAATAAAGCAGAATTAATGCCTTCAGTTTATAATTTTATCAAAATATGCAGAAAAAAAAATTATAAATTATATATAATTAGTCATAAAACTAAATATGGTCATTTTGATTCAGAGAAAATTTTACTAAGAAATGAAGCAGTTAAATGGTTAAAGAAGAGAGAATTTTTTGATGCAAATAACCTAGCCTTTAAAAAGGAAGATATTTTTTTTGCGAATACAAGAAAACAAAAAATTAAACTGATTTCAAAATTAAAATGTGATTGGTTTATTGACGATCTTCCAGAGATTTTTAAAGACAGAGCTTTTCCAAAAAAAACAAAAAAAATTCTTTTTATGAAAGAAAATAAAGAAAAAAATCTAAATAAAATTAATCTTCCAGATTGGAATTCAATATCTAATAAAATTTTAGGACCACTAAAACCTAAAGATATTTTGTATTTAAACAATTTTAATGAAATTAAGTATACTAAAAAAATAATAAAAGTAAAAGGACATGGAAATAGTCAATTGTATAAAATTTCAACTAATGATAAAAAAAATTTTGCAGTTAAATGTTATCCTGATTTACTTTTAGATAACAGACCCAGATTAAAAAAAGAATATGAAACATTAAAATTTCTAGCAGCTAAAAAAAAATTTAATGTTCCAAAGCCTATTAACAAAAACTATAAAACAAATACAGGTCTTTATGAGTGGATTGAAGGAAATCCAATTAAAAAGCCAACTATTAAAGATATCAATGAGATAATAAATTTTGTTAAAAAACTTAAAAAAATTTCTATATATAAAAAATCAAATAAATTTGATATGGCTTCAGAGGCATGTTTATCTGCTACAGAATTAGTAAAACAAATTCATTATAGATTTAAAAAACTAAATAATCTTAAAAGAAATAATATAAAATTACAAAATTTTTTAGATAATAAATTTTCTAATACTTTAAAAAAAGCGCAAAATATATGTTTTGTAAAATGGCCAAACTCATCTCGCAATAAGTTTTTACAAAAAAAACTAAGAGTTCTAAGTCCATCAGATTTTGGTTTTCATAATGTTTTAAAAAATGAAAAAAATATGACATTTATAGATTTTGAGTATTTTGGTTGGGATGACCCTGTAAAGCTTACAGCTGATTTTTTTTGGCATCCCTCAATGAATTTAAGTAATTTGCAATCAAAAAAATGGCAAGATAGCATGCTAAAAATATTTAAAAATGATAAGCATTTTAAGGATAGATTAAAAGCCTCAATACCCCTCTATGGGTTAAGATGGATTATGATAATTCTTAATGAGTTTACACCAGGAATAATAAATAAGAGACAGAATGCTTCAAGAACCAATTTTATGAACAAAAAAGTAATATTAGATAAGCAAATGATTAAAGCTAATAAATATCTTAGGAGAGTTGAGTATTTTTTGAGTTTATTCGATCATGAATATAGTAATAAAATCACTTATTCTAAATGAAATATAAAGAGTTACAAAAAAAAGCAAATAAACTTAGACAAGATACATTTTTAACTTTTATAGAAAAACAAGAAGCCCATCTTGGTGGAAGTTTTTCAATGATAGAAATTTTGATTAGTTTGTATGAAATTGTACTAAAAAAGAATGATAAATTTATTTTAAGCAAAGCACATGCTTCTGTGCCCTTATGTATATTATTACAACAAAAGGGGTATAATCCACCTTTGAAGACTCATCTTGAAATTAATTCTAAAAATGGGATTCATTGTACTACTGGTAGTTTAGGTCACGGTTTGCCTATTGGAACTGGAATGGCAATTGGAAAAAAATATTCAAGATCGAAAGGAAAAATTTATGTAATGTTAAGTGATGGTGAATGTCAAGAGGGGACGACTTGGGAATCTTTATTAATAGCCTCAAAACTTAAACTTGATAATTTAATTGTAATTATTGATTATAATAAAATTCAAGCATTGACTAGACTTGAAGATGGCCTTCCATTAAATGATTTAAAGAAAAAAGTGAAGGCATTTAACTGGGATTGTATTGAAGTAAAGAATGGACATTCTTTTAAGGATTTGATTAATGCATTAAAAAAAAATAATACAAAGGGAAAACCTTTGGCAATTTTAGCACATACAATTAAAGGAAAAGGAATAAAAAAATTTGAAAATGATCCAGTATGGCATGCTAGGAAAGTTAAGGGAGAAGAGATAAAAATAGGAAAAAAAGATTTAAAAATGTTATGAGAAGATGTTTTGGTAAAACAATTGCGGAATTAGCTAAAGATGATGACAAAATAATACTAATTGTTGGAGATATTGGCTACCGAGTCTTTGATGACTTTAGAAAACTATATCCAAAAAGATTTTTAAATCTAGGTATATGTGAGCAAAGTATAATAGGGGTTGCTGCAGGTATGGCATTAGAAGGACTAAAACCATGGGTGTATACAATTACACCATTTTTGATTGAAAGACCGTTTGAACAAATTAAACTTGATATAGATCAACAAAATGTTAATGTAAAATTAGTAGGATATGCTGATTATCCAACATTGGGTCCATCTCATTCAGAATTAAATGGTAAAAAAATGATGAGTTTATTTAAAAATATTAAATCATATTACCCAAAAAACTCTAAAGAAACATTGTTTGCAATACATGAAACTTATAAGAAAATAGGCCCTTCTTTTATTAGCCTTAAGAGTGATCCAAATATTAACAGTTCTTTAACAGGAAGAGGATAAAATGGGAAAATTAGTTAATTACGTAACACCATTACATAAAGCAACTAAAAGATCATACATTGAAAGAATGATGGATGAAAAAGTTAAATGTATGAAAAAAGCAAAAGAATATGAATCGGATTATTGGGATGGAGATAGAAGATATGGTTACGGAGGTTATAATTATATACCAGGCAGGTGGAAGCCAGTAGCAGAAGAATTAATAAATAATTACAAATTAAATAATAATTCATCAATCCTTGATATAGGATGTGGAAAAGGACACTTATTATTCGAAATTAAACTTTTACTACCAAAAATATCAATAAAAGGAATGGATATTTCAATACATGGCATAAACAATTCAAAGCAAGAGATAAAAGATTCAATTATAAACCATAAAGCTCAAGAAATTTATCCTTTTAAAGACAAAGAATTCGACCTCGCAATTTCTTTAGGATGTTTTCACAACCTTAGAATATTTGAACTCAAAACAGCTTTAAGTGAAATGCAAAGAGTTGCAAAAAACGGTTACCTCATGCTAGAAAGTTATAGAAATGAGAGCGAGTTGTTTAATCTTCAATGTTGGGCTTTAACTTGTGAGTCTTTTTTTGATACTGAAGAATGGGTTTGGATATATGAAAATTTTGGTTATTTTGGTGATTATGAATTTATATTTTTTGAATGATGTAAGTTATGAAAGCAGCAATACTTTATAGAAATAAAAAACCATTACTTTTAGCAGATTTAGAAATCCCAGATAAATTAGAAGTTGGTCAAGTTCTAGTAAAAATTCATTATAGTGGTATTTGCGGAGCTCAAATAAATGAAATAGACGGGACTAAAGGTAAAGATAATTATTTGCCTCATTTATTGGGACATGAGGGGTCTGGAATAGTTCAAAAAATTGGCCCTGGTGTTTCTACAGTAAAGATGGGAGACCATGTAGTATTACATTGGCGAAAAAGTGATGGAATTCAAAGCGCAACACCAAAATATAAATTTAATGGAAAAACTATTAATGCTGGTTGGGTAACAACTTTTAATGAAAAAGCTATAGTATCAGAAAATAGGCTGACAGTTATACCAAAAAACTTTGATATGAAACTTGCACCTCTTTTTGGTTGCGCAGTAACAACAGCTTTTGGAGTGGTGAATAATGATGCAAAAATTAAAATAGGTGAGTCAGTTATAATTTATGGCATAGGAGGTGTAGGTTTGAATATAATTCAAGCTGCTAGTATGGTTTCAGCATATCCAATTATAGGTATTGATATTAAAAAAAATAAATTATTAATGGGAAAAAAATTTGGCCTTACTCATGGTTTATTAGGACATTCTAAATCATTAAATGAAAAAATAAAAAAAATTTTAAGTAATGGTTTTGCTGATGTAGTTATAGATACTACTGGAAATAGCAAAATAATTGAAGAAGCATACAAATTAACTAGCCCAAGTGGAAAAACAATTCTCGTTGGAGTTCCAAAAAAAAATGATAATATTTCAATATATTCTCTTCCTTTACATTTTGATAAAACCATATCTGGTTCTCATGGAGGTAATTCGAAACCAGATCATGATATTCCTAAATTAATCAGATTAATAAATGCAGGAAAAATGTCTCTAAAAAAAATCGTCACACATGAATTTAAATTAAAAGATATTAATAAAGCAATTAAATTATTCAGAACCGGAACTGCAGGGAGAATAATTATTAAAACTAATGATGATATCTAATTTTAAGATATGGATATAGATACTGTAACAGTAAATCATGCTGTGAAAGCTATAATCTTTCGCAATGATGGAAAAGTTCTAATGCAACAAAGGGATTATACAGAAGGATTGCCATTTCAGGGAAGATGGACATTTTTTGGTGGATCCATTGCTAAAAATGAAAAATTAAAAGATGCTTTGAAACGAGAATTAAAAGAAGAACTTGAATTCTCTATTAATAAAATGGGTAAAAAACTTTTTCAATGGACTTGGAAATCAGATTGGAGCTTAGGTCATAATCATTTTTTTTCAGTAAAATATTCAAAAAAACAAAAACTAAATTTAAAAGAAGGAATATCAATGAAGTGGTTTAGTTTAGAAGATTTTGTGCTTAACCCTGTCACTCCAGATGTATATGAGAATTTTGAAAAAATTTTCCAGCTTCTTTTTACAAAGAATCTTGTGAACAATAATAATCTAAGGCGATTTGAAAAATGTCTTATAAAATATGGTAATTTTATAAAAAAAAATAATAGAGTTTATTATACTTCAAAAAAAATGTGTGATATTTCAAGACAAGAAATTTTTTTATTAAAAAATTTAGCAAGTCTTAGAAAAGAAAGAATATTTAGAATATGTATGCACATTGATGATGACTCTCAATATCACGAAATGTTAATGATACACGTAGAGCCTGTTGTAGTAGGTCCTCTTAAATTAAATAAAAACTATTTATCTTACCATATGATTGAAGGTGAAATTATTGTATATTTATTAGATAAAAAAGGAAAAGAAACTGAAAAACTTAATTTATCAATCCATAATGGAAATCAATTTCTTAGATTAGAAGCAAATAAATTCAGAAAGATTGCTACTAATTCCCCTTTTGCTGTTTTTTTGGAAGTAACAAGTGGGCCATTTAAAGATAGTGATACGGTTTGGTTTTATTCAAATATAAAAGTAAGAAATCAAAAAAAATTACAAAATTATAAAGTTTAGAAGATTATGAAAAAACATGTTTTAGAATATTTTAATAATACTCTAGATACCATCAAAAATTTAGATTTAAAAAAAATTGATCAATTAGCAAAATCATTATCATCAATTAAATATAATAAAGGTAGAATTTTTTTTATTGGTGTAGGAGGTAGCGCATCGAATTGTTCACATATGGTTAATGATTTTCGTAAAATTTGTGAAATTGAGTCATATGCTCCAACTGATAATGTTGCAGAATTAACAGCTAGAATCAATGATGATGGGTGGGAATCTTCTCTATCGAATTGGTTAAAAATTAGTAATTTAACTGATAAAGATGCTATATTTGTACTATCTGTAGGAGGGGGAAATAAAAAATTGAAAGTAAGCATTAATATTATTAAAGCAATTGATTTTGCCATACAAAAAAATGCTAAAATTTTTGGAATAGTTGGCAAAAAAGATGGATATGCTTATAAAAAAGGAAATTTAATTATTTCAATTCCACAAACAAATAAAAACCTGATAACTCCATTAAGTGAGTCATTTCAATCTGTCATATGGCATTGTCTGGTTTCACACCCTTTGTTACAAAAGAGACCTACAAAATGGTAAAAAATTCCTATCAAATGTTTAAATTATACTCTCTGCATTTTCTTTTTAACTTAAGGATGCAAATAGGAAAGATTTTCGCTACTTTTGCTTTGTCAAATAATTATTTAAAAATTTTAAAAAAAACTATTAAAGATCTAAATCAAAATGGTTATTCTATAATTCCAAATTATTACTCATCTGAAGAAATAGATGATTTAAATAATCTAGTAGACAAAATCTTAAATCAGAATACTAATAAAGAAGCTGATAATAATTTTATAGAAAGAGTTGAAGGTCAGATCAAAGTTAAGCATATACAAAATAGATATTTAAAATTAAGAAGATATTCAACAGAAATAATCTTTACTTTTCTATCTTTATTTTTTTATGGAAGGCCTAAATTGCCTTCAGTACTAACGACAATTACTCATGATGGAACT
>MDTG01329184.1_pt1 | contig 16042 bp, 15 predicted proteins | sample 811421 | NCBI WGS metagenome assembly MDTG01 (sample SAMN05326645, study PRJNA326480) | marine metagenome | isolation source: seawater | place: Pacific Ocean: South East | collected 2011 | reverse complement strand
CATACTACCTTTTCAGATGGCTCAGTTTGGCCCAACATTAGAGTATCTGAGGCGCTGAGAGAAGGACTTGATCTAATCTCTATTACAGATCATCTAGAATATCAACCTCACCATAAGGACCTTCCAAATCCCGATAGAAATCGATCCTACGATATCGCAAAGGGGAGTGCTAAAAAATCAAAACTTATAGTGATTAAAGGTGCCGAAATAACTCGCTCTATGCCGCCCGGACATCTCAATGCAGTATTTATTCAAGATGCTAACAAACTTTTATTCCCAGATGACCCTACTGCCGGGATTGAAGAGGCCAATCGTCAAAAGGGATTTGTTTTTTGGAATCATCCCAATTGGGAAGCCCAAAGGAAAGACGGAATTGCAAGACTAGACACTATGCATATCGATCTCATTGAAAGAAAACTCCTTCACGGTATCGAAGTGGTCAACTTCACAACTTATTCAGAAGAGGCCATTGAAATTGCACTGGAAAATGACCTTACAATGGTTGGAACTTCAGACGTCCACGGATTAACCACTTGGGATTTTGATATTCCACAGGGTGGTCATAGGCCCATGACGTTTGTTTTCTCTAAAGAAAACAGTCCCAAAGAAGTAAAAAAAGCCCTCTTTGAAGGGAAAACAATGGTTTGGTTTAAAGAGCTGATGATTGGAAAGGAAGAACACTTGCTGGACCTTGTTAAGTCCAATCTCTCCGCATCTTCCCCCAGCTACAAAGACGATGAGTTGATCGCAAAAGTCACCTTAAAAAATCTATCAGCCAATACACTACACCTAAAATATACTGGACCATTTACCTTTCATCAAGACGGAACCATTTTCAAAATTGAGCCCTACAGCGAAAAAACTATAAACATAAAGACATTGGAAATAAAAACATCTTTTCAGCTTCCTTTTGAGTTGCTCAATGGCATTATTGGACGTAAAAAATACCTTAACTTCTCAATTAAAACACAATAGGATTTTGAGACCTTTTCTTAAAATATTAATCCTTCTTCTGCTTTTCTACTGCCCAAATAACAGTGCAAAGCTATTGGCCCAGACTGTAGTCTCTAAAGCCCAACTCCCAAAAATAATTGAAGAAACTTCAGGGTTAGAGTTTTTTGAAGATGACTTCCTCACTCACAATGATTCAGGTGGAAAACCCGACCTGTATAGGTTTACTAAAAAGGGGAATCTTATTGAGAAATACAGTATCTTGGGATCTGAAAATAATGACTGGGAAGACATTACACAAGATGAAAATTTCCTCTACATCTCAGACAGCGGAAATAATAAAGGAAAAAGAAAAGACCTCAATATCTTGATCGTTGATCCCAAAAAGAATTTTAAAAAAGTTGGAAAAATAGCATTCAATTACCTCGACCAACAAAATTTTGACAAAAGAAATAAACACCCTTTTGATGCAGAAGCCTTGATATCCACCCAAGAAATGTTGATCTTATTTTCAAAGAATCGAAAAACTTCTAGGACTGAGCTGTATTCCATCCCTAAAACTCCAGGAAATTATTCCTTAAGCTCGCAAAACTCTTTTGATGTTCAATCGCTAATCACAGGAGGGGATTATAACCATTCCCTAAAGTTAGTCGCACTGGTAGGGTATACTAGGTCTAGAAAACAATTTCTATACACTTTCAGTTCGTTTGATATGGAAAACCTAAACCAAGTCAAAATGAAAAAATTCAAATTGCCACTGGATGGAAAACAAATTGAAGCCGTTAAAATCATCGATCAAGAAAACTTTTGGATAACAAGCGAAGGTGGAGTCAATAGTTATCCTATGCTTTATAAGATTCGACTTTAGTCATCACCGGTTAAATATTGTTCAATCTTTTTAAAAATTTTAGTTGATTCAAATTGATCTACTACAAAAGCTCTACCCGCTTTTCCCATGGCTTTAAGTTCCCTAGGATGATTATATAAATAAGCTATCTTATTACTAAAAGCAGCTACATCATGAGGTGGTGTCAAATAACCAGTTGCTTCACTAATAACCTCGCTATTACTGCTAATATTAAATGCAATAACCGGTAGTTCACTCAAAGAAGCCTCAGCAATGACATAACCAAAACCCTCCCACAAAGAAGGTAAAAGAAAAATATCCGAAGACATAAGTAAATCCTTAGGGTTGTCAAGAAACCCCAAAAAAATAAAAAAATCTTTCAAATTATTTTGATCAACCATCGATTTGAGCATTGACTCCTGTGAACCTTTTCCTCCGATTAAAAATTCAAAAGGAATGCCCATTTTTTTTAATTCTATGGCTACAGGAATGAAAAATTCAAAATTCTTTTGAGGCTCCAACCTCCCCAAAGCGCCCAATACAATAGAAGCTTTTTCTTTTGGCTTAAGCGCCTCAAAATCCTTATTCAAAAAGGATTGAATCTCAATTCCGTTTGGTATAACCGTGATTTTATCCGGATGAACCAAGGAAGGACCATTGGATAGAATTGCTGTTTTAGTCGCCTGTGAATTCACAAGAATTCCTGTTATCACCTTCTGATATAAATAGCGATTTATAAAATAATTCCTAACACTTCGATCGCTTCCCCGTCTAAAAATAATATTTTTAACGCCCGCCATCCGAGCCGAAATGCCCCCGCATTTTAAGTCACGAGATAGATTTAAAACGACTGTATCTACTTTATTAGATTTAAAAACATTAACCAATTTGAGTAATACAAAAGGATTAAAAAAACTCAAATTTCTCAAAACAATATGAAAAACTGCTATCCCTTCTTTTTGAGCACGTCGCCCTATAACAGCGCCAGGTTGGGTAATAAGCATAACACGGTGCCCCTTGGATCGAAGATGCAAGGCCATATCTAAATGCCAACGTTCTCCTCCGCCCCATTCGTCAACAGTATTAAAAAAACAAAATGATTTCAATATTTTAAAAATAGTAATCAAGAATAAGCAAAATAATTAAGAGAATAAAGGAACAATCTGTTTTTTGGTAAACCTTGGTAAGGTGATATTAAAAAAGTGATTTTCTACAATAGAGGAATTCCTTTTTTCTAAAGTACTACCTTTGGAACATCCGATTATTTGGAAATAGAATAAATGAAAGAAAATGTTAAGTTACCTTAAAATTATAGTTGATTTTTTATGATAGATTGAAAAGAACATGTCCAACATATTTTAAACGAATCTATTGAATTTATGAACTTTCAAAAAGTTATATCTAAAAATAAATCAAGAATTAAAATTTTAGTCATTCAACAAAAAATGATTGGAGACGTACTGATGAGTACCTTAATTTGTAAAAATTTAAAACGCTGGAATTCAAGTATACATATTGATTTTATTGCTAACCGTCATACATTAGATGTCATTCGTAACAATCCCTATATTGATGAAGTTGTAGTTTTCGAAGACCGTTTCAAAAAAGATAAGTGGGGGTTTTTTAAGTTTTTACGATACAATCGAAAAAAAAAATACGATTACATCATTGATGCCTATGGAAAACTTGAAAGCCTTTTAATTTGTTTGTTAGTTCCTGCTCAACACAAAATCGGTTTTAAAAAAATTTACACCTCTTTTTTCTACAGTCATGCTGTCAAAAAAAAGAAAGTTCAAGAAGATTCACTTCAATTATCCATCAAAAATAGATTTCAATTGTTGGAACCTATCATGGGGGATTTCCCAAAAAACAGCCAAGTTGAAATTCATCTGACCTCCGAAGAAATTGGTTTGAGTAGGGAACAAATGCACGCTGTTTTGGGCAAGGGTAATCAAGCAATCATGGTTTCTGCCATGGGCAGCAGTAAAAACAAAACCTATCCTTTTGAGTATATGGCTCAACTTATGGAAATTGCTTTTCTAACCACGAACCTCCCATTTATACTAAATTACCGCCCCGATCAAGAGGAACAAATTGATGCGCTGGTCGATCAGCTGCAACCAGCCACCAAAAAAGCAGTGATGAAATCATTAACCCCAAATTCGTTGAGGGATTATATGGCTAAAGCCTATCATTGTATTGCTGTAGTGGGGAATGAAGGAGGAGCCATCAATATTGCTAAAGGACTCAACAAGCCCACTTTTGCAATTTTTTCACCCTTAATCGACCCTTCAGGTTGGCATACTGAAATTCCAAACAAATGTATGGCAGTTAATCTTAAAGCATTTTTTTTTGATGCAATCGATTACAGTGATCATCGAAAACTAGCAAAAGATCCTGCAAAAGTACTGGAGCTATATAAAATGCTAAAACCAGACCTTTTTGAAAAAAAATGGACTGATTTTTTAAAAAGTGCTATTTCTAACTGAATTTATCTAGTAAATAATTCTTAAACTTTTTAAAGATTCTCTTCTTGAAAAAATATATTTTAACTTCTATTTAACCTCCCTTTACCAATTCTTTAACAAATAATTCATTAAATTTACATAGAAGTTCAGTAAGCATAAATTTTGTTTGTTTAATTGGTTTAACCCGTGAAAGTTTAAGATAAACTTAGCGGGTTTTTTTTCATATATAGAGGCAAAATTTATTGAGAAATCTCATATTCAAACTCCCAATTAGGGTTTTCCAATTTGTTGATTATGTACTTTATGGTAATTTCTTGACCCACTGTAACAGTTTTAAGCGCTTCAATCCGAATGTGTTTTAATTTCCCCATTTCATTGTCCTCCTCAGCTAAGATTGCTTTACAATTAGGAATTTCGTGGTGATTGATAAAACCACCCAAGGGCAAACGAATATATCCGTCAGGAAAACGCTCGTCAAAAATATGTGAGATACCTAGGTCAAATCCTTTGGATAAATCCCGTGTGGCAAAAACCCCCAGACCTTCTATTTTACTTTTCTTAATGGTCAAGAAATCTGGCAAAGGACGCCAAGTAGTTTTTTTTATCATGACTCTATTTTTTTTAATAATTATCTGATCCTTAAGTATGCTTCTTTCTAGTATTTTTTAAATAATTCTCCACAAAAAATCATGCAAGGTTTAAACTTTGTGGATTTATCTATTAAAAATAATCATTTTACTTTAAAACAGCGTTTAAAACTGCTTAAGCATGGATCTCAAAACAGGTTCATAGGCATCTGCATAACGTAACATTCCAAGATCGCTAGGGTGTGAACCGTCAGTTGCTCCTTCCCCATCTTCCCCCAATAGATAATCTCCATCCAAATAATAGAGGTTTCCTATGCCGGCACCAATCAATTCAGAATAAGCTTTTTTGAGTGCTGCTCGACTTTTTTGGTGATGAGATTTTCTGAAAGGGAAAAATCGAGTATTAGTAAAACTTCGATCTTCTGCCAATAATATAGGAGTTTTGTCATGTGCTTCTCTCAATTTTTTTACCAACGGAACTGTTCGTTCTGAAATACTGGTTTCGTTCATATTGGGCAGACAGTCAATTACATAGGCACATGGATCTTGCTCGGCGAGCAAAGCGGCTACCTCTGCTTCCATACGTCCATTCCCAGAAAATCCTAAGTTGATAGTTGGTCTCCTCAACCTCCTCCCCAAAATAGCCGGAAAAGCCATCCCTGGTCGTGATGCACAAGCACCGTGAATGATAGAGGTTCCATAAAAGAGTATGGATTTTTCCTTACGGGGAGCTAAGCCTTTAAAAGATTGTCCTTTGAGGACACCCACTTCCAGTGAATCTACTCCATTGTATAGGGGCAAATAGAGCGTATATCGACGTGATCCCGGGGCCAAGTCTTTGGCTATGGCGGTTTCTGTCTTTTTTTTCTCTGGTCTTACAACTGCCACCCAACGGTCTATACCATTATCATCATTACCGTACAAATCCAAACCACTCACTCCTGTAGCAGGCATATGGGACATGGCCAATTTGTCTTGGTAAAGACTGTAGCGAACATATATATTTGGCGAATCCGAAACAAAGCGCATAGACATACCTGCCGAATGACGGGAGAGGTTCCATACCGCTTCCCGAACCATTCCCTTTGCTTTGGAAGGAAATCGGTCAAAATATCTTTTGGTGTCTGTCCAGCCTTTTCCTTCTACCCCTGTTTCTTTTAAATCATACCAATCTATTTCATCCTCTGACATCAATGGTTTTTGGGCAAATAATGTCGGTGAAAGACCCAAGGTGATCGCACCTCCCACAAATTGAGAAGTAAACTGGCGTCGACTATAACGGTTGGTTTGCATTTATTTATTTTGTTTACAGATGAATTCGTATTCAATATAAGATAAATTCTTCTAGTTGGTTTTATTGGCCTTTTCCAAAGTAGGCTCAGCAGTTCTGGTGCTGAACAAGGCTACGAAAATGCTTCCGTAAAGGGAATGAACCAAGCTTGAAATAGCTGCTGGGATCGCGACTGTTGGGTTGACAAAATTTTCTTTGGCCAAAACCACTCCCAAACCAGAATTTTGCATGCCCACCTCTACCGAGATGGTCCTGCTAACCCCTTCATCTTTTAGAAAGATTTTACTCAAAAAATATCCTAAAATAAATCCTGCCAGATGAAGGATCATAATGGAAAAAATAAGGGAATCCCCAGATCCAAGAATAATTTCTTTTCCCTGTCCAATGATACTAGCCACGATCAATGTTATAAGTATTACGGCAAGGGATGGGGAATAAAATTGAATCTTTTGAGTGTAACTCGGTAACTGGGCATTGAGAAAAATGCCCATGACAACAGGGACCAAGACTACCTTGAGCGTAGTGTAAAACAAGCCCAAAGCATCTACATGAATTTCATTACCCGAAAGACTACTAGTCAAAAAGGGGGTCATAACAATCCCCGCCATGGTGGAGAGCGCAGTCATGGTTACCGATAAAGCCAAATTGGATCTAGATAAAAATACAATAACATTAGAAGCTGTTCCTCCGGGACAACTAGAAACCAAAATCAATCCCACCGCAAAAAAAGGAGGCAAATCAAATACTTTTCCCAAAAGCCAACCAAAAAAAGGCATGACCGTAAACTGCAAAAGGAGACCCGTTAAAACCCACATTGGAGTCTGGGTCACCCTACGAAAATCCACTAATCGCAATGTCAAACCCATACCCAACATTATGCAACCCAATGCAAGGGTTATCCAATTTCCGGAAAACCAAGTAAATAGTGGAGGATGATATAATGCTAGAAACGAAGCAGTCAATACAATCCAAGGAAAAGCAGCAGGTATATTATTAAATATCCCCAACGACTAGGGAATTCTATAAGTCCATATTTCATGCAAGGGTTTTCCTTTGCTGCTGAATCCTTTATGATGCCAATCCATTCCTTTTTTTGCATATTCAAACCCTAGTGAAATTCCTACTTTGTTGTTATCCCTCGAGAAATAATCAATTGTTTCGTTATAGGTATCTTCTAATGCGGTATAACTTCCCCCTCCTGTACCATGAAAGGAAAAGCTAGATGTATTATAAGCAATCCACTGGAAATAACCATCAACTAAAATTTTCATTGTTTTTCTGGGGCGGTTGGTATCTCTTCTTCGTTCTTGGTCACCATTGACCCTTCCGGCCATTAACCACTTTCCTTGAAGAGGTAATGTATTCTTGGAAATTTTTTTCCAATGATCTTGATTTTTGATCACAATATCTTTCAGGCTATCCTTGGAAAAATTGGAGTTGAACTCCAAGACCACTATCAAATCTTTACCCTTTTTTTGATAGAAGCCACCTATTGTTTTAATAAATTGATTGGATTTGGAAGTAAATTGAGTTTCCACAAAATACTCCTTATCCATCAAAATTCGATGTTGTATGTGTTTTCCATTTTCTTTGGTTATAAAAGAAAAAACCTGTCCAAATAACATTTGTTGAAAAAAGAATTGTGAGAAAAAAAGGATGAAAATTTTGTTCTTCATTTTATAATTTTTAGTGATCAATTTGAGCTTAACGGTTAGTTATATAGACTATGAATCTAAGGATTAATTTCTTCTTTTAAAATTTTTATCCTTTTATATTCATAAATCAGCTCTAACTAATAATCCAAGAAAAGGAATCCCAAATAGATCTGACTCATAATAACCCATCGAACTTTAGAAAAATATTCTCTTTTAGATTCTTTATAGGTAATTTATTAAATTAAATTAAATTTAAACTCAATTATAAGTATGAAAAAACTTAACGTTAGTATCTTCACAACTTTATTTATTGGCTTTCAATTCATTTATTGTCAAAAAATAGCCTTTGAAGAATACGACCTAGATAACGGTCTTCATGTAATATTGCATAGAGACAACTCGGTCCCTATAGTTACAGCCTCAGTTTTGTATCATGTGGGCTCCAAAGATGAAGATCCAGAAAGGACAGGTTTTGCGCATTTCTTTGAGCATCTCTTGTTCGAAGGCACAAAAAATATACCAAAAGGAAAATGGTTTAGTATAGTTACTGGCAATGGAGGTTCCAACAATGCCTACACTACAAATGATTTTACCTATTACTACGAAAACTTTCCTTCCAACAATCTCAAAATGGGCCTTTGGATGGAGGCCGAACGCATGCTCCATCCCATAATTGATCAAACAGGTGTTGACACCCAAAACGAAGTGGTCAAAGAAGAAAAACGTATGCGCTACGACAACAGCCCCTATGGAAAATGGAATGAAGAAGTAAAATCCTATTTGTACAAATTGCATCCATACAGCCAAACGACCATTGGAAAAATGGAACATTTGGACGCTGCTACCCTCGAGGAGTTTATGGCCTTCAATAAAAAGTATTACATTCCCAATAATGCTACTTTGACTGTTGCAGGGGACATCAAGATTCCCCAAGCCAAGAAGTGGATTAAAGACTATTTTGGGACTATCCCCCGAGGTCCGGAAATTCAGCGAATATTTCCAAAAGAATTACCCATCACTGAGACAATCAAAGCAAAAGCCTTTGACCCCAACATTCAAATACCGGCTATTTTTTTGGCCTATAGAACACCGGGACGAAATTCTAGAGACGCCAGAGTGCTCGACGTGATTTCGACTTATCTCAGCCAAGGAAAAAGCTCTAAACTCTATAAAAAACTAGTTGATGAGCAAAAAATGTCACTTGAGATCGCTGCTTTTAATATGAACAACGAGGATTATAGTACCTATGTGATTTTAAGTTTACCAATGGGTGAAACAAAATTGGAAAATCTGATAACTGAAATTGACAAAGAATTAGTAAAAATTCAAAAAGAATTAATTTCAGAAAAAGACTACCAAAAATTACAAAATCAGTTTGAATCTGACTTTGTGAATTCTAATTCTACCATAGAAGGAATTGCAAATTCCCTAGCGGAATATTATACCTTTTACGATAAAGACACGAACCTAATCAACAAAGAGCTTGAACTCTACAAATCCATTACCCGTGAGGAAATCCGAAAAGTTGCTCAAAGCTACCTCAACCCTAATCAGCGATTGGAATTACACTATTTACCTAAACCCCAAAAAGAGTAAAAATGATAAAAGCCTTAATATTATTAGTTTCCGTTGGCTTTTTGAGCAAAGGACAAGCACAAATAGATCGATCCTTACAGCCTCAACCAGGACCTACTCCTGAAATCAACTTTGGAACTCCAAAAGAACACCAATTCGATAATGGTCTAACCCTTATGGTCGTAGAAAACCACAAATTACCTCAAGTTTCCGTTTCCCTCAGTATCGATAATCCTCTTTATCTGGAGGGTCAAAAAGCAGGCTTATCTGGACTACTAAGCAACATGATGGGAAAAGGATCAAGAAACATTCCCAAAGATGATTTTGAGGAAGAAGTAGATTTTATGGGTGCCCGTCTGAGGTTAACTGCACAAGGTGGTTATGCCAGTACATTAAAACGCTATTTTCCTAGGGTTTTTGAAATGATGATCGATGCTGCACTACACCCCAATTTTCTTAAAGAGGAATTCCAAAAAGAAGTAGACAAAACCTTAGAAGGTTTAAAATCTAGTGAAAAAGATGTAAAAACAGTAGCTCGCAGGGTAGAAAATCTCCTCTCCTATGGCAAGGATCATCCCTATGGTGAATACGTTTCAGAAAAGAGCATTAAAAAGGTTTCGATAGATGATCTGCAGGAATTGTATCAAAAAAACTTTCATGCTCAAGATGCTTACATCACCGTAGTAGGGGACATCGACTTTGAATCTGCAAAAAAGCTGACCAAAAAATATTTAGGGAAATGGGCCAAACGCCATGTAGTATCTTCTTCCTTTCCTGAGCCGAAAAACGTATCCCAAACCCAAATCGCCTTTGTAGAAATGCCGAATGCCGTTCAATCTGAGATTTCGGTTTTATGTACCGCTAATATTGATAGAAATAACCCTGATTATTACGCTCTTACAATTGCCAATCAAATATTGGGTGGTGGTGGAGAAGCCCGACTATTCCTTAACTTAAGGGAGGACAAGGGTTATACCTATGGTTCTTATTCTCGTTTTAACATCAACCACAAAACTAAATCCCAATTGCGGGCTTTTGCCGCTGTTCGTAATTCAGTAACCGACAGTGCTGTGGTTCAATTACTCTATGAAGTTAATCGAATGAGTAAAGAGATGGTCACCGAGGAAGAATTGAAACTTGTCAAAAAAAAATATGCAGGCTCACTTATACGATCTATGGAGGATCCTGAAAATATTGCCAATTTCGCTTACAACACCAAGACGCAGAAATTACCCCCTAATTTTTATAACAACCTTTTAAAGAATATTCAAAAGGTCACAAGAGAAGATATTTCCAGAGTCTCCAAAAAATACTTTGATCCCAACTTAATGTGGGTCGTGGTGACTGGAAAGGGAAGTGATGTTTTGAACCCATTAGAAAAAATGGAATTCAATGGCCGTAGATTAAATGTGCTTTATTTCGACAAATACGGCAATGTTACAGACAGACCGGTGTTTTCTAAACCCCTAATTGACTTAGTAAGTGCCAAACGGATTATGGAAGGCTATATAGATGCTATCGGAGGCAGGGACAAATTGGAAGGAATAAAAACCAAAGCCTCTATTTCGGAAGCCAGTATGCAGGGCATGACCATACAGATATCGAACCGACAAACTGCTAATAAACAAATGCGGGTAGAAGTTAGTATGATGGGCAACATCATCCAAAAAATGGTCTTAAACCCCTCTAAAGGGTATAATGAAATTAAAGGGAAAAAAATGGAGATGAAAGGGGAAGAGTTAGAAAATGCCTTTAAAAATGCTGCCTTGTTCCCTGAATTGGAAATCGACCCCAATCAAATCTCACTAGAAAGAATCGTAATCATTGATGGAAAAGACGCTTATGAAATCAAATGGTCTGACAATAAAACCGTTTTTTATGCTGTAGATGATTTTCTTAAAATCCAAACGGTAGAGACCATTGAAATGCAAGGGAAAGTTCAATCTTCCACGACGTCTTTTCGAAATTATAAGGGCGTCGAAGGAATACTCTTCCCTCAAGTAATCCAAAAAGATATGGGTTCGCAAAAGGCAGAATTTCAAGTAAAATCAATAATCCTTAACGACCCCATGCCCGACAGTTTATTTGAATAAAATTTACTTTAATTCATGAAAAAAATATCATTATTCTCTTTTATTATAGGGCTTTCATTTTTAAGCCTTACCTCTTGTAAAAATAACATATCCCAAAAAACTATTAAGTTAAAAACAAACGCTTTTCAGACCAATAAAGCCTCATTCCAAGAAGCACAGCCAATGGCAATGAGCATTGAAGGAATGATTTGTGCTGTGGGTTGTGCGGCACTCATTGAAAAAACCCTCAACCAAACTGAAGGAATAAAAGACGCCAAAGTAGATTTTGAAACCAAAAAAGCCACTTTGATTTTCAATCCTAAAGTCTTAACCCCCAATGAAGTTGCTCAAGTAATTTTAAATACTGGAGAGGCCTATTCTGTCAAAGATTTCGAACTATTAGATTAATACTTCCAGCGCAGAGTTTCAATTAGGTGAATAACGTCTCGCTCCACATATTTCGCCGCGGGCATAATAGAATCGTAATTGGGCCTTGAATAAAAATAGAGTGCCCCAATAAGAAAGTGATCCGTAGAATCTGTCACAAAAAACTGCAATTGTGAAGCAGCATTTCCCACCACAGTAAAAAGAGTACCATAGACTCTATTATCAGGAGCCATAAAGAGCTTTTCCGGTATTTCCTTTGCCTTTATAAGATGCTTCCCTGGAAGTTGATATGCGTCTTTTAATAAAGAATCTATATTGTTTTCTATAGCTACATAAGACAAATACAGGGTAGCTTTCATTTCAGGATAATACAAATCTGGAGCTGTTTTAGCAATTCCTTTTAATTGAACCCAATCGTTATATTCAAAATCAAAACGAAAATAATCGGGCACCTGCTTGTATTTTGGTTCCGGATACTGGAGGCGAAATTGAGCCTTTGGTTTGGGTTGTTGGAAGCTTTCGCAGCTCAAAAGCAGCACAATCAAAATCAATAAAAAGGCCTTGGCCCATTTTGCTAATCTCATGATGAAGGAGGTAAAATCAACTTTATTCTTTTGATTCTCTTTCGATCTACAGATTCAATTATAAACTGGTATCCTTCGAATTTTATGATTTGGCCGATCTTGGGAAAAGCCTGGGAGATCTCAAGGAGAAAGCCTGCTATGGATTCTGACTCCCCCTTGGCTTTTTCAAAAATTTCCTCTTCCTCTAAATCAATGACCTTATAAAAATCTTTAAGGTTGGTCTTAGCATCAAAAACAAAAGTAAAATCATCCAACTTGGAATAGATCAATTCATCGTCATCAAATTCGTCACTGATGTCACCCACTATTTCCTCAATAACATCCTCCAGAGTGATAACACCCGAAGTACCTCCATACTCATCGACCACCACTGCTAGATGAATTTTTTTCTGTTGAAATTCTCTCAAAAGGTCATCTAATTTCTTGTTTTCTGGGACGTAGAAAGGAGTTTTTAATAGCTTTTGCCATTTAAAGTTCGCCTGCTCAAGATGAGGCAGTAAATCTTTGGTATATAGAATTCCTACAAAACTATCCATATTCTCCGCGTAAACAGGAACTCTAGAAAATCCTTTTTCCAGGATGAGTGAGACGATGGTTTCCATATCCATTTCCTCCGAGAGCGCAAAGACATCAATACGAGGACACATGACCTGTTTGGTCTCGGTATTCCCAAAGTTTACGATTCCATGCAAAATTTTTTGCTCCTCTCTAGTGGTTTCCTCCTCACTAGTCAGCTCTAGGGCCTGAGACAATTTATCAATCGAAAATTCATTGTTTTTTTGAGCCAAGCGTGACTCCATTAATCGGGTAATTTTACTCATGGGAATAGTCAGATAAAACAAAAAATAACGGTCGATCGTATAGATGGGGAAAGCCACAGCTTTGGAGAAAGTCATAGCATTTCTGTTGGCGTAGACCTTGGGTAAAATTTCTCCAAAAAAGAGAATTAAAAAAGTAATTACTCCTATTTCAATCAAAAGTAAAATAAGAGGGTTTTCAATTTGGCTGAAGAGATTCTCGCCCAGAGAAGCAAACAAAAGTACAATGGCAATATTGATGAAATTATTAGTGATAAGAATGGTTGCCAAAAGGCGTTTGGGTTTTTGGAGCATCTTTTTAATGATCTCCACTTGCCGTGACTTTTTCTCCTTTTCAGAATCCAATTGGTCTTTGGTTAAAGAAAAAAAAGCCACCTCAGCCCCTGAAACCAGTCCTGAGGTTATCAATAGCAATACAAGTAAAATGAACTTTATCATCAACGACCCCTGAACATCTAGAATAATGAAAAATAAACTTAAAGGGTCAGGGTCCAATTAACTTATAGTTTGATTAAAAAGGAAGATCGCTTTCGGGAGCATTTTCTTCCAAAGCCGGAGGGGCGGATTCGTCTGGATTTGATCCGGATGTATCACTCTTCTTAGTGGTTAAAAAGGTAAATTCATCTACATTAACCTCAGTTGTGTATCGATCCTTTTGATCCTGATCTTGCCACTTTCTGGTTTTAATTCGTCCTTCAATATAGATTTTATCCCCTTTACTAAGGTACTTTTCACAAATTTCTGCAGCTTTATTACGAACCACTAAATTGTGCCAGTCGGTATTAGTAACTTTTTCTCCGGAGGTTTTGTTAGTGTATACCTCGTTGGTGGCAAGTGGGAACCTTCCTATGCAGCCTCCACCATCAAAATAATGCATTTTAACATCATCTCCTAGGTGACCAATTAACATAACTTTATTTAGTGTACCATTCATGAAAAAAGATTTTCGAATAAGACTATCAAATGTAATGAATCACAATCAGTTGATAAAAAATTTATCTCTAAAATTTTGGAGTGCCTTGGGCATTGGGTAATCTTGAATCCTGCAGCTTTTAGTACCTAAATTACTACTCTCAAAAAGGTTGACAATCCAAAAATTAATTTCTAAATGTTGATGCGTAAGCTTTTGAAAAACAGGTTGATCATTCCATTTTTCAATTACAAAATCTGATGTAATTTGATGTTCTGCTAAAAGTGATTCAACCTGATGTTTTTGAAAGTCCTTTTGCTTTGCGAAAGTTTCAACTAAGGGGAATTGATACAAGTTTTGCCATATTCCCTTTCCTTCTCTTTTTTGCAAAAGGGTGTTTTTATATTCATCAATCAACACAAAAAAATTGAGGTAGCGGTTTTTTACTTTTATTCTTTTGGCTTTTATCGGAAGAGAACCCACCTTTCCTTGTCGGAAGGCCAAACAGTCTTCTAAAAAAACACACCCTTGACAATTCGGGTTTTTGGGGACACACTGAAGTGCACCGAATTCCATTATGGCCTGATTAAAGTCCCCCGGAGGGGACCCTTTCATCAAACTCTGGGCTTTTTCTTTGTAAATCTTGTGAGATCTAGAAGTATCAATCGGTTGATCCATGCCAAAAATTCTTGACAATACCCTATACACATTTCCATCTACAACCGCTTGCTCTTGTTCAAAACATATAGAAACAATAGCACTTGCTGTATAATCACCAATTCCTTTAAGACTTTTTATTTGATTGAAATCCCTGGGGAACCTTCCATGGTATTGATTTGCGATTGTTTTAGCTGCAGCATGAAGGTTTCTCGCTCTAGAATAGTATCCCAGACCCTGCCAAATCTTCATAATATGATCTTCATCGGCTAAGGCCAGTTCTTCGACAGTTGGGAAGTTTGAAATAAACGATTCATAATAAGGTATACCTTGGGCGGCTCTTGTCTGTTGTAAAATAATTTCTGACACCCAAACATTATAGGGTTTAATATTTTCCCTCCATGGAAAAGATCTGCGGTTTTCTTTAAACCAATCTATCAATTTTTTATGGAAACTCATTCTAGCATTAAAAAATGAATTATAGAGAAAATTCACAACAAAGATAAAAAAGGTAAGTCTGAAAGAATTATCATTTTAATTTTTATATTTGCAAGCCTTTGAATAACTAATTTTAATAAAAACAAAATATGACAAAAGCTGATCTAGTTAGCAATATATCTGATCAACTGGGAATTGACAAAACTGACGTTCAAGCCACTGTTGAAAGCCTTATGGGGGAAATTAAAAACTCATTGGAGAGTGGGGAGAATGTTTATTTGAGGGGATTTGGAAGCTTTATTATCAAAACAAGAGCTGAGAAAACAGGTAGAAATATTTCCAAAAATGTAGCTGTAAAAATTCCGGCTCATAATATTCCTGCATTTAAACCTGCAAAAGTTTTTACGAATAGCGTAAAATCAAAGGTAGAAGTTGCATAATAACTCAATCATAAATTCAAACATAAATTTGAAATATGCCAAGTGGTAAAAAAAGAAAACGGCATAAGGTAGCCACCCATAAAAGAAAGAAGCGAAGAAGGGCCAACCGCCACAAGAAAAAATAGTGTTTGGAAATACACTTAAAAATTTATCCAAAGTTCATTGAAATTTGATACTGCTAAGTCAGTATCTTCAGGAAAATCCTGAATATCTATTGTTTAACAGCGACACCCTTTATGGTGTCGTATCTAAAATTCATCAGAGTGAATAAAGAATTAATAATACGATCAAATTCCTCTGCTGTTGATTTTGCACTGCTCAAGGATGGAAAATTAATTGAGCTCAATAAAGAAGTAGATAAT
>MDTG01234063.1_pt1 | contig 16042 bp, 12 predicted proteins | sample 811421 | NCBI WGS metagenome assembly MDTG01 (sample SAMN05326645, study PRJNA326480) | marine metagenome | isolation source: seawater | place: Pacific Ocean: South East | collected 2011 | reverse complement strand
TTTTGAAATGGACTTTAAGATGCCGTCTAGTTCCGATTATCGCGAAAATATTAGTATAGTCTGGCTTGGACGAATTGTTGATTTTAAAATACCTGCAATAAAAGCAATGATTGATTTTGTTTCAAGCCAAAGCGGATTTACATTTGACATTATTGGATACGGGAATGAAAGTGTTATTGCAAAATATATATCTAAAAGTAAAGCTCACGACAAAGTAAAAATATTGGGAAAAATTAATTTGCCTGACCTTAAAAAAATACTCAGTAAATATGATGTTGGATATGCTATGGGAACTTCGATGGCAGAACTAACTGTTTGCGGTCTTCCTACTATTGTCGCACTTGCAAGCCCAGATTTTCGGTCCTTTGATGATCCTTTATGCGCAGGCCTTGTTTTCGAGCAGAAAGCTGGAAACGTAGGAGATAACTTATATTGCTTACCACTTTATGAGCAAAAAAATCCATCTATAGATAATGCTATGAACTTGATAAAAAAAAATCCGGAAGAGTGTTTACTTAAGTCTTTATCGCATCTTGAATCTAATTTTTCATTAACTGAAAATATTTGTAAATATAAAAAAGTAATCGAGTTACCAAAAGCTGTTTTTTTTAAAGATATAAGTATCCCGTATGCAAGTTGTTTTCGCAAAATGCTTTATAAAACTTATTCATTACTTTGAAAAGGATTGACATCGTCCATATTTGCCCCGGGTCAGCTGGAACAGCAGGCATGTATTTAGATGAAATATATGAAACTTTAAAGCAAGATTTTAACCAAATTTGTATTGTTAATTATTATTTTCCATTCAATTATGGAAGAAAAATATTTTATCAATTTACAGAATTAGTAGGTAAAAATTACTTTCGTAAATTTTCAAAATTAAGACTCTACACTCGAATGTTTGAGTTGATGTTAAGTCTAAGTTATAGCTTGATTATTGTGTTTTTCAATAGACCTAGAATCATTAATTATTCTATGACATCAAACTTTTATATAGAGTATTTATTTTTGAAGTTGGTAAATTTATCAAAAAGAACATTGATAATTATTACTTGTCATGACGTAATGCCATTTCATACTTTTTATTCTGACTTAGAAAAGGAATCAAATAAAAGAACAAAATTTTATGCTCTTGCTGATTACCTTCTTATACACAATAAAAATTCGAAAGAGGATTTGGTAAATTTTTATAAAATCAATCCTTCAAAAATAATTAGTCATGATTTCCCTATTATGGATTTGAAACATTTTCAATTAACAAAGGTCGCTAAGATCGATCTCATTCCAGATTTCAAGAAAAAGATTTTATTTGTTGGACATGCTCGATTAGAAAAGGGCTTAGAGGTTTTAATTGATGCATGGAAGCTTGGCGTTCCAAAAAATCTGCATTTAACAGTTGCGTCTAAAATACCTATTGATTCAAAATTTAAATTTAGCGAAATACAAGGAAAAAATTTTACTTTGATTGATAAATATTTAAGCGATGCTGAATATGTATCTATTATTAGGCATCATGATTTTGTTATTCTTCCATACACAAAAGGAACCAATAGCGGCATCCCTAGTTCAGTTTTATCGCAGGGATCTATTCCAGTTTGTTCTGATATTTCAATGTTTCAGAATAATGAACTTCTCTCAAAATATGACCTATTTAAAGCCGGTAGCTCAAAAGCATTATTTGATAAGCTAGTTCAATTATCTCTCCTAAGTGATATTGAGATTAAAGAAAAGCAAAAAACTATGATTAAAAATTATAATAAATATAGATTGAAGTTTTCAAAAAATACGATTTTTACTTATAAAAAAATCTTTGACTTACTAAATGGTTAGTCTAACAGATTCTCTTATATAATCATTTCTAAAGTTATAAAAGTGTTTTCAAAAAATTTAAAAATACTATGTTTGTATCATAAAGACGTTTTGGTAAATACCAACTTCTCTCCTTTTTTTGAAATACAATGCGGTAAGGCTGAGTCTGACATAAATTTGCCTATGCAGGGAGATAACTTAGGAGAAAATATAAGCATTGAAAATAAGTATTGGTCTGAAATCACAGGGCTTTATTGGGCATGGAAAAATATTGAGAAGGTAAAGTATATCGGATTGTGTAGCTATCGAAGATTTTTTAATTTCACGGAAAAATCGTCGCCATTAGTTCTCACTTCTGCAAAAAGGGCTAAAAAAGCAATCCAATCTATTGACTATAGCCAATTAGATGAAATATTTCACTCTCACGATATTTTACTTCCTGTTCCGTATACATATGCTTGGAATATAAACAGTATTATAAAAAAGAATTATAATAAAGAAGATTTTGAACTATTAGAAGAATACATCAAAAACTTTCATCCCGCATATTACGATTCCTATTTATCTGTAGTTTATGATCGGAATTTTCTTGCAGGCCATAATATGTTTATTATGAAATGGGATGATTTTAAACATTATTGTGATTGGGTTTTTGATATCTTGTTTGCCATGCAGGATAAAATAAAACCTAAGGATTATCCTATTCACCAAATAAGGGTCTTTGGGTATATGCATGAATTACTTCTATCCGTTTATGTCGAAAAGAGAAAAATGAGAATTTCTCATAGTCAGATTTTGTGGGTTAATAATGATATCTCATCATCTAGATTCAATAAAATATCTTACCGTGTGGCATGCCATATTGTATTTTTTATAGTCAACCTGATAAGTTATTTTAATAAATCAAAAGAATAATTTTAAAATTTTATGAAATAAATTTTTTTAAAACAATGACTAAAAAAAATTAAATAATTATCTCGAGTCGAATTAATCTTTTTAAATTTAATAAAATGTCTATAACTTCAGATTTCAATTACATAAACCAACTATTTAAAAAAAGAATAGTTTTTTTTGCTTTACCTAAGCTTCTCAGTTCGGCATTTTCTCAGTCGATTATTCTTTTGCTAGTAATTTATCTAGATGCAGCTGAATTTGGATCATTAGCAATTTTATTATCGATTGCGCAGGTATTCATAGTGGCATTAGTTGCATGGCATAGCGGAACAGTTCTTAATCACGGACAAAAATTCTTCGCCCGGACAAACTCACTATACACAGTATTATCTTTTAGATTTTTTTGTATATTTTTAGGAGCAATTGTTTCATATTTTGCTTTCCTGTTTGGCGCTGGAGATTGGATAAACAGTTTTTCTGGAATGAAAAATGGGACTTACATTTTGCTTTTGTGGGTTGTATCTGAAACGATATTTGAATTTACTGACAAAATTTTAGTTGTGTATGGAAAATTAATCGTAAATGAAATTAGTATTCTCCTTTTAAAATTATGCAGTTTTCTTTTTGTGGCCACAAATTTCAAAGATATAGAGTCATATTTTGAAATTTATTTAATCCTTCATGTTAGTTTTGCTATTTTTGTAATCAGTGTTTTATTCTTTAAAGATAGGCCTAAAATTGAAAAAATAAATTTAAAAAAATATTCTGAACTCATTCGTTTTAGCTTACTTGCAGCAGTAACCTCCTTCAGTATTTTGTTAGCCAATCAAGCATATAATCTTATTCTTAGAATTAACTCAATTGATATGTCAGATATTGGAGCTCACTCGCTTGCTTTCAAGGCATTTATGAGTTTAACAATAATGACATACTTCGTCAGAGCCTTATACCCGAGACTAATTTTTAGGAGTTCAGGTAAACATAGAATTTCCAACTTAAGAAAAGTACTAAAAATTTATTTGCCTTTTTATATTCTTATTACATTAGCTGGTTACATGTTAGTTTCTCTTTTAGTATACATTTTGATAAATCTTTCTTTAGGCTCAGGCTATGAAAAAACTATGTTTTTCATATTGTTGTATGGTCCTGCATTTATACTTTTTCAAAGAGCACAATTTCTGGCAGTTGTATTAAATAATTCTAAATATTATAGAAAAGAAAACCTTGCATATATAATAATGAGTGTATTTTCTGTCTTAGCCAATATCTTATTCGTAAAAATTTTTGGTACTTATGGAATTGTTTTAGGAACTACGCTAGCCTTTCTATTGTTTAATTTTTTAATAATGTTTTCTTTTAAGCCAAGATTTTTTCTGTCAGTTAGAAATTGGGACTAAATGAATTTAAAGACTTTGATATTTATCGATTAGAAAATGATACAAAAAAATTTTTTACTGAACAATAGAGAATAAGCCTTTGATATATATTTCTATTATTACATATTTACTTTTTATCATTTACAAATATGAACTAAATGGTTCTCCAAGAGGTTTTTACAAATATCATATTTTTTTTACTTATTTAATTCTGGCGCTTGTAGCAGGCTTAAGGTATAGATTGGGCTCTGATGCTTATTATTATGAGTTTTTTATTAATAACAGTGCAGTAAGTATTTTAGAAATTGATGGTAATTATCTTATAAATAGTATGTATCAGCCGGGATGGCTTTTAATATGTTCCATTGCTAAATATTTAGGGCATTATCTATATCTTCAAATTTTCGTAGCTTTTGTTTCTGTTTTTTCTGTATATTTTTTTTTAAAAAAAAATACTAGCTATGTTGCCTCGTCAACACTTTTTTTCTTTATTGCCTTTTATCATTATTTTAGTGTTGAAATTCTTCGTGAAGCTCTTGCAATTTCTTTATTTCTAGGAGCTATCACTGTTTATGAAAATCGAAAAAATCTTTCTCTTGTTCTTTGTCTCGCTTCTCTTCTTTTTCATAAGTTTGCAATCTTTACGATACTTATATATTTTTTCTTAAGGCTTAATTTAGGCATAAAAGGGTTTATTTTTATTATGTCAGCTATTATCTTAACAATTGCATATTTTGAAGATCCATTGATAAGAATATCTACTTTATATTCAGTTATCGCAGATATTAATTTCGAATCATATGCCTTAGATGGATCAATGACAATTTTTGGATATTTACTCTACATTTGTAAGATAGTTTTCCCATTAATAATTGCACTGTATGGATACATTAGGCGGCATTCTATTTCTGAGCATATACCTCCAAGAATTTTTTACGTTTTCTGCGGTTTAATAAGTTCTATTTATTTGATAAGGATAATTTCGCTTCCATATGCTGAGAGGCTTACAAATTATTTTATTATTTTTGTAATTGCATATGGCGCTACTCTCCTTATTTTATTTTTTAAAAAACAAAATTTTGCTATTAGAAATATAATGTTTTCTCTAGTGTTTTTAGCAAGTTGCATTTTTACATGGCTACCATTAACTAAACCAAACGATGACGGACTGCCAGGTTATTCTATGTATTATCCTTATTATAGCTATCTCAATCCAGGCGTTGACAAAGTTAGACAAGCACGACTGGAATCAAGATATGGTGATACCGAATGGTAGAAAAAAACAAAGTCATATTTTTTTCTTTAAACTTTTAAATGTTACAATTGAATTAATTAAAAATTTCAAATAATCATTCCCTTTGAAAAGTTTAAAAATGTTCCAATTTCATGATGCATTCCTTACCATCAAGGGAATTTATAAGTATGAAAGATTTTTAAAAAAATCTGAACATTTTTCAAATGATGAAATTAAACATTGGCAGGCCAAATGGCTATCTGATCTACTCATTCATTCCTATAAAAATATTCCTTGGTACAACTCTGTTTTTAAAATACATGAATTAGATTTAGCTTCTAAGAAGCCATTAAAAGAGTTACAAAAATTACCGATTTTGCAAAAGGAAGAAGTACAAAATAATCATAGCAGTTTTTGTATTTCAGAAGCTTATAGAAAATCTTTAAGATTTTCTACCTCAGGTACTATGGGAGAGCCAATGACCTCATACACAAGCTTTAATCAGTGGGTATTTGAGCAAGGTATTATATGGAGGCAGTGGAAAAATGCTGGCTATAATTTTAGAGACAAAATGGCTATTTTCAGATCTTATGCTCCTCAATCTGGACAAGCATTAATTAAGAAAGATAGAATTCGGAATTGGAGTTATTTTTCAGTATATGACTTGAGTGAGGCTGATATTCACTTTTATGCTGATTATTTAAAGAAATGGAAGCCTAAATTTCTTCGAGGCTATCCCAGTGCACTCAACCTAATTGCAGAGCATGCTATTCGAAATGGCTGGAAGTTACCTAGTTTAAAGGCCGCTTTTTCCGCTTCTGAGGTAATACCTGTTAATTTGAGAGAAAACTTACATGAAGCTTTTAATATTGAGCTCTTTGATCATTATGGACAAGCGGAAATAACTTGTATGTTCCACGAGTGTGAGAAACACAATGGAATGCACATTAATTGGGAATATGGTTTAGTCGAACTTTTGCCTACTAGTGAAAAAGATGTCTTTAAAATAATAGCCACAAATTTACATAATTACTCAATGCCATTATTAAGGTATGACACTGGAGATCTAGCTATTGGTTTTTGGAAGAAATGTTCTTGTGAGCGTTCTTCTTTAACGATTGACTCTATAAGGGGTAGAAGGGATGATTACCTCATTATGTCAGATGGATCTCTTGCTTCTCCAATAAATTTATACACTTATTTTGCAAATTTTTCAGGAATTCGAAAATTTCAATTAGTTCAAGAGATTGCAGGGGAGTTGATTATTATGGTTGAATTTCATGGAAATATATTTGATGAAAAGAGATTGGAACTGTGCGCTAAAATAATTAGTGACCTTTCTTCCAAAACAAATCTTTCAATTAAATGTCCCATTCATCCTCACTTTTTAAATACTATTCAAGGGAAATTTTCCGCTTTTATTCAGAAGGTAAAATATGTTGGTTGATCTTCATAATCATAGTTCCTATTCTTATGATGGTTTCTCAAGTGAAAAAGAAATTATCAATGCTTGCAAGATAAGAAAAATTAATGCTATTGCTATCACAGAGCATGATGAAATTTGTAAATTAAACTATGAAACTTTCAAAAAAAATGGCGTAGAGCTTATTCCTGGTAGAGAGTACACAACTAATAATGGTGCTCATATAATAGGATTATTTGTTACCGACGAATTTGAGTATGGAAGCTCTAGAGAGGATATTATTCATGAAATTAAGAGACAAAATGGACTAGTACTAATGCCACATCCTTGGAAACCTGTTTCAGGATATATGTCTCTATATAATGAGGATAGATTTATTGATAAATTTGATTTTATTGAGCTAGTAAACGGAGGTTGGAGCTCTTCAAAATACACATCAGAAATAATTCGAATATCCAAAAAATATTCTCTTCGTATGGTTTCATCTTCTGATTCTCATCGAGGATGTCAAGTTGGATTGTGCGCAACAAGAATAAATAATTCTTCTACTTTTAAGATTGGAAATTCAAAAGAAATTTTGAAGGCAGCCCAACAGGCTGATTTAGAACTGCTTATTGATAATAAGATGCTAAGCAAAAAGGGTCGCAGAGTAAGAAAGTTTCAAATCAGCAAGTTTTATCAATATTTTGTACCTCTGATACCGTTTTACATAAAACGTAGTTTAAAGTTGATCCAATATTACTTTTCAAGAGATGGAGACTCTTCTCCGTCGAATTTTAATTCATTTGAGGAGTGGAAGTGTGATTAAACCCAACATCTATGTTGAAAAATTAGATGCTTACTCTATAACACCTCAAGATGTTTGGTCCGATGATGCTCCACCAGATATTTTGAAAATTGATTGGAATGAGGCACCTTCCGACTTGACTTTTTATCAGAAAGAATTGAAAAAGATTATCGGCAAATCAAATTTAATTGCTTGGTATCCAGATTGCCTTTCTATAGATCTAATAGAAGCAATTTCAAACTTTATCAATGTTAGACCTAATTTTATTCTGACATTCCCTGGTTCAGATGTTGGTTTGGATACTCTTTGTCGCTCGTATCTAAATGTAGGAGACAAAGTAATGGCTATTTGTCCAACATATGAAAATTTCTTTGTCTATGTAAATCAAATGGGAGCAGATTTATCTAAATTAGTTTTAGAAGAGCCATTTATTTTAGATTATGAACTTGTTGCCAATGAAATCGAATCTCATGGTGAATTAAAAATGTTTTATCTTGCTAACCCTAATAATCCTTGTGGCTATGCAGTCACATCAGAGATAATCGAAAAGCTAGCTATAAAGTTTCCACAAACAATATTTGTTATCGATGAAGCATATATTGAGTTTACAAAAATATTATCATCCGCACCTCTTGCAGAAAAGTATTCTAATGTTGTTATTTTGAGATCATTTTCGAAAGCATTTGGAATGGCAGGATTAAGATTAGGTTATATGTGTGCTCCTATACCACTTATTCAAACTATGAATAAAATTAGAAATGGAAAAAATGTTTCTATGATGAGCCAAAAATTGGGTATTTTTGCGATGGAAAATTTTGATTTAGTTAAGAGTTGGATCGATGAGGTTGTTTTTTCTAGAAAAATGTTTCAGGACTGGTGTATAAATACTGATGTGGAATTTTTTCCAAGCGAGGGTAATTTTGTCCTTTTTAAGGCTTCTTCACCTTTTGAATTATGCAAAGCTCTCAAAGCTGAAGGTATTTATATAAGAAATCGTGATTCATTGTTACCGGGATATGTTCGAATAACAATTGGCTCTAGATCTCAAACAGAAAGACTTATTAGAACTGTTGAGAAATTTATGAATTATTTAGTCGATTAGGTAATTATGAAACAGGTTATGCAAAATCTTTCTAATGGCGAAACATTTTTAGAAGAAGTTCCTTCTCCAAAAAAAATGAAAGGACATATTATTATTCAAACTACAAAATCGCTGATCTCAATTGGAACTGAGCGTATGTTGGTCGATTTTGCTAAATCGGGGTGGATTGATAGAGCGCGCTCTCAGCCAGATAAGGTAAGAATGGTTTTAGACAAGTTCAAAACTGATGGATTTACCGCAACTTACGATGCTGTTAAATCAAAGCTTGATCAACCCTTTCCTCTTGGATATTGTAATGTTGGAAAAGTTATAGATGGTAGCAATACTGGATTTGAAAAAGATATTCGTGTTGTTTCAAATGGTTATCATGCTGAGGTGGTTCGAGTTCCTAAAAATCTCACAGCTTTTATTCCCGATCGGGTGGATGATGAATCAGCTTCATTTACGGTTTTGGGAGCCATTGCCATGCAAGGAGTTCGTCTTGCAAATCCAACTATTGGAGAAACAGTCGTAGTGACTGGACTTGGTTTGATCGGATTAATTACAGTCCAAATTTTAATAGCTAATGGCTGTAGAGTTTTAGGAATCGACTATGATTCAAAAAAATGCGATCTTGCAAGGCAGTTTGGTGCCGAGATTGTAGATTTATCAAAAAATCAAAATCCACTAACAATAGCTAGTTCGTTTTCACGTAAAAGGGGAGTAGATGCTGTGATTATAACGGCAAGCTCAAAAAGTAATGATATTGTAGATCAAGCGGCATATATGTGTCGAAAAAGAGGTAGAATTATATTGGTCGGTGTAGTTGGTCTTGAACTTAACAGGTCTAGTTTCTATGAGAAAGAACTCACTTTTCAAGTTTCCTGCTCTTACGGACCAGGTCGATACGAAGCTGATTACGAATATGAAGGGATAGATTATCCTTTTGGGTTTGTTCGCTGGACAGAGCAACGTAATTTTGAGGCAGTACTTGATCTTATGGCCTCAGGATCCATTAATGTTAAGCCTTTAATAAGTCATAGATTTGAAATAAACGATGCTGTAGCAGCTTATGAAAAGCTAGATGATAAATCATCATTAGGTATTTTACTTGATTATCAAAATACCTCATTAAAATCATTGACAAAAAATACAGTCAAAATTACTGATAAAATTAATAAAACTCAAGAAGGTAATATTGCATTTCTCGGCGGCGGTAACTATGCGTCAAGGACTCTTATTCCGGCTTTTAAAAAAGCAGGTGCTAATTTAACATCTTTAGTGACCAGCTCAGGTTTTAGCGCTGTTCATAGCGGAAGGAAAAATGGATTTTTTGCAGCTTCCACTGAAATCGAGCAGGCTCTTGATGATTCAGTTGATTGTGTAGTTATTGCAACTCAACATAATCTTCATGCGAGTCAAACTCTAAAAGCTTTAGAAAAAGGTAAGCATATTTTTGTTGAAAAACCATTAGCTCTCACTCATGAAGAAATTGATGAAATTGAGGCTTTTCAGAAAAAGTCGAAGACTATGGTAATGGTGGGTTATAACAGACGTTTTTCGCCACATATTCAGAAAATTAAAAGTCTTCTAGATGCTAAGCCTTTGCCAAAAACTTTTATTATGACAATGAACGTAGGAGAAATATCTAAGAAACACTGGACTCAAAACATTGAGATTGGAGGCGGTCGAATTATTGGAGAAGCTTGTCATTATATTGATTTGATGAGGTTTTTAGCAGGTTCAAAAATTAAATCTTTTAGCGCCCTAAAAATGGGGGATAATGATTTCTTAGAGATAACCGAAGATAAGGCTATCATATCAATCACTTTTGAGGACGGCTCCATTGGCTCTATTCATTATTTTGCAAATGGAGGAAAGACTTTCTCCAAAGAACGTATTGAAGTTTTTTGTGATGATGCCGTGCTTCAACTAGATAATTTTCTCAAATTACGAGGGTATGGTTGGAAAGGTTTCAGTAAAATGAATCTTTGGTCTCAAGATAAGGGACAAAAAAACTGTATTAATACTTTTATGGATTGCTTAAGAAATGGAGGTGAAATTCCTATTCCTCAAAATGAAATTTTCGAGATAGCAAGAGTTTCTATTGATATTGCAGAAATGTTGAGAAGATAGACTATAAAATCAGTCTAAAAATATTTGACTGTGCGGAATGAAAAAATTATTACTCTTATTTAATACTCTTAAATATCTGAAGTGGAATCAAATTTATTTTAGGTTAAAGCGAAAAATAATAAAACTAAAAGCTACCGAAATATATCTCGGCGCAAAGCTAAATCGTCCAAAAGGATGGAGTCATTTTCTTCTTTATGATGACAAAATTGATAGTCAATATGTAGCATGTTTCTTAAACTATTCTAAAAAACTTAATCTACCTGAAGACTGGAATATAGAATTTCCTAATAAGCTTTGGGTTTATAACTTACATTATTTTGAAGACCTTCTTTCTAAAAACGCGCACAAGAAAAATCAATTTCATATTCAATTATTGAATCAATGGATTGATGAAAATCCAGTAGGATTTAAAAACGGTTGGGAGTCATATCCAACTTCTTTGCGGATTGTTAACATCTTAAAAGCTTGGCTTGGAGGACTCAAGCTAGATGAGAAATTGTCAAATAGCGTTTTCATACAAGCAAGTTTTCTTTCTAATAATTTAGAAAAGCATCTCTTGGGCAATCACTATTTCTCAAATCTAAAGGCATTACTATTTGCTGGCTTAATTTACAATAATAAACGCTGGTTAAGAATTGCCGAAAAAGGGTTAGTTAATCAAATTCCTGAACAGATTCTTGAGGATGGTGCCAATTTTGAACTAAGCCCTATGTATCATTCTTTGATGCTGGTTGATATGTTAGATATGTATAATCTCAGCAAGGCCTACGAGGAGCAAATATCTAGCCAATTAACATCTCTTTTTAAAAAATATATACCTAAAATGCTTGATTTCATGGAGGTAATGATGCACCCGGATGGTTGCGTATCATTTTTTAATGATTCGGTTGATGGGATTGCTCCATCAAAAGAAATACTAGAAAATTACGCTACGAAATTAGGATTTGAAATAAGTTCTATTGACTACAGCAAGACCCAAATAATTAATAATTCTAGCAGTGGATACATTTGTGCTATCACGCCTGGAAATAAACTAATTTTTGATGTCTCAAATATTGGTCCAGATTATATTCCATCTCATGCGCATGCGGATACGTTATCTTTTGAATTATCTTTAGGTAATGAACGCGTATTTGTGAATTCAGGCACATCTCAATATGGAATGAGCGAATCTAGACTAAATCAACGTAAAACAAAATCTCATAATACTGTTGAAATTGATGGAAAAGATTCATCTCAAGTCTGGGATAATTTTAGGGTCGCAAATAGAGCTCGCATCAGTGAAAAATCATTTGAAATAAACTCAAATAATAGAATATTGTTATCGGGTGAGCATGATGGATATAAGGGTGCTTTAAAAAAGTGTAATCATTCTCGCAACATAGATTTTGATGAAAATACTCTTATTGTAAGAGATTTTATTTCTGGAAGATTTAAGAGTGCAACGTCACATTTTTACTTTCATCCAGAGCTTGAGATTAGTCTAAAAAAAAATATTCTCTTAGTGAGTGGATCAACTTTTTTGATGCAAAGTAATTTAGACGGACTTAGATGCTCTCTTTCTGATTCTGAATATTATCCTGAGTTTGGTTTGGTCGTAGGCAACAAAGTCTTATCTATAAATTTCATAGGTAGATCAGTAGAAGTATGTTTTACTTGGGATTTAAGCTAAATTTTTAGAAATAAAATTTATGCAAAATATATTATATTTTAAATAAAAAAGTCTTTTCAGAGACAAGCAATTCTAAAAAATGAAAATTTCTATAGTAACTTCGTTTCCCTTTCCTGATGGGAAGGCTACAGCCAATAGAATCAAGGTTTTTTCAGATGAGTTAATTAAAAGCCCAAAAGTTGATTATGTAGAGATTTTCTGTTGTTCAAAAGATTTCTCAAACTCTTACTTAGTTAATGACTCACTAAGAGTAACAAATATAAAATTTAAAATTGTAAATAAAAAAAGTTTTTTTATAAGGGCCTTTTATGAACTTATTTTGGCTTTTAAGTTATTTTCGAAAACTAGAAATAATAAATTTGATATAACAATTGTTACAGTCCCCTCAATATTACTTTTAATACCATTGTTTTTTAGTTCTAAGAAGAATCTAATAGCATTAGACATAAGAGATGCAGTTTGGACATATTTTAATAAAGGATTTTTTTCTAAAATTATTAGTTTAGTAATAGCTAAGTTATTTTCTTTTGCAGCAAGATACTCAGAAATAATTTCAGTAACAAATATTTCAGAATATGAACAAATAAAATTGATTTCAGGCCGATCTTCAATTGTTGTTTCAAATGGTATCTCAAAGGCTAAATTAGACGAGATGAAATCTATAAAATTTCAACCAAAAAGTAAACTTACACAATTAGCATATATTGGAAACGTCGGAATTGCTCAAGAAATTGATAAGCTAATAGATTTTTCAAGAAAAATACCCGAACTTGAAATTAAAATAATTGGAGACGGGACAAAATTGCAAGATCTTAAGAAAAAATGTTCTAATGAAAATATAGAAAACGTCATCTTTATGGGATTTGTACCTCCTAATGAAATTCGTAAACATATGGAAAATGTAGATATTTTTTTTGCACAAATTGGTCTATCTTATAGAACTGCAGTTCCAACAAAGGTTTTCGAGTATATTGCAAGTGGAAGAAAAGTTCTGCTTGGACTTCCTAAAGGACCTGCAAGAGAAATATTTTCTAAATTTTATGGAGTAGAAATATTTGAACTAGGATCAAGTAAAAGTTTTTACGAATCTTTTAATCTTTTGAAAGAATCGCATTTTTCCTACCTAGACAGAGAATATAATATATCGCTTCTTCAAAATAATTATCTCAGAGAATCAAGTGCAAAATTACTAGTTAGAGCTATTGAAGCTTTGTAAGAAATGATATTTTTTAAAATAAATTATTGAGTAATAAAATATGAAATTGATTTTTATTGAGCTAAACGAAATAAATTTTGATGTAGTTAATTTTTACATTCAAAAAGGAGCGGTGTTACCTGGTTTTAAAAATCTAATCGATGAGGGTATTGTAGGTACTTCATCTGAGTCAGAGTACAAATATCTAGAACCCTGGGTTCAATGGCCTTCTATCCATACTGGTAAAACCTACAAAGAACATAAAATATTTAGGCTAGGCGATTTTGTCAATTCTTCAGAAGAACAATTTTTTGAACAGGTTGAAAAAGCAGGTTTTTCTGTTGGAGCCGTATGTCCGATGAATGCTTCTAATAAGCTTAAGAATCCGGCATATTTTATACCCGACCCTTGGACCAAAACTCCAAGTGATAGCAGTTTCTTTAGTAAAAGTATTACTGATTCGCTGGTACAAGCTGTAAACGACAATTCGCAATCAAAGCTAACACTTAAAACTATATTTAATTTGAGCTTTGCTTTCATTGCTCTCGTAGAACCATCTCGTTTTTTGCCAATGATAAAATTTGCAATAAGATCACTGGGAAAATCTTGGAGAAAAGCACTTTTTTTAGATATGTTCTTATATGAAATCCATAAAACTTTATTAAAGAGAAAAAATCCAAATTTTTCTACATTGTTTCTCAATGCAGGCGCACATATACAACATCATTATTTTTTTAATTCACCTTTTGTTGATTCAACTGAGTTAAAAAACCCTTCATCTTATATAAAAAAAGAAGAAGATCCTTTTTTTGAAATGCTTAAAGTCTATGATGAAATGTTATTGGATCTTCTGAGTATTCCTAATGCGGAATTAATTGTTGCTACAGGATTATCTCAAAAGCCTTATGAAGATTTAAAGTATTACTATCGTCTCAAAGATCATGCATCTTTTTTAGAAAAGGTGGGTATCGAATTCGCCAATGTCTTGCCCAGAATGACAAGAGATTTTTTAATTTCATTCGATACTACTGAACATGCGTCAATTGCAGAGCAAAAGTTATCAAAAATTTTTGTTGATGATAAAATTAAGCTATTTGAAACAATAGATAATAGGGGGAAAGATATTTTTGTCGTCTTAACCTATCCTTCAGAAATTACGAAAAAAACAAAAATTTCTTACCCTAAAAATGAAATGCTATTAAATGAATTAGTTACCTTCGTAGCAATCAAAAATGGCGAACATCAAAGTAAAGGATTCGCATACTTCTCTGATGGTCTATTAAATATCGCCCCCTCTGAGGGGAGTCATGTCTCTAAAATTCATAATACTGTTTTAAAGTTCTTTGGTATTAGTAACTAACTATTAATAAATACCTATTATTTCAAAAACATGAAAAAGTTAAAAAAAGTGATCATCCCGGTGGCCGGCTTAGGAACCAGATTTCTTCCGGCGACGAAGGCAATTCCTAAAGAAATGCTCCCAGTTCTTAATAAACCTATCATTCAATATATAGTTGAAGAAGTTTTAGATGCTGGATTTAAAGAAATTATTTTGGTTACACATTCAAGTAAGAATGCTATTGAAAATCATTTTGATAAAAGCTTTGAATTAGAGGCAACTTTGGAAAAAAGAGTGAAAAGAGGAATGTTGAAAGAAATTAGAGATATCTCAAAATTAAATATATCTATACAAAGTATTAGACAAGGAGAGGCTAAAGGCTTGGGGCACGCGATTCTTTGTGCTAAAAGATTAATAGGCAAAGAACCCTTTGCCGTTATATTGCCGGACATGCTGATAAGTAAGGATAATGGAAATGCTGGAGATTCGCTTAAAGCAATGAGATTAAATTTTGAAAGGGGAGAGATTTCTTCCATTCTTCTCGCTAAAGCTAAAAAAGCAGATATTTCAAAATACGGTATTGCTAAAATAAAAAAGAATTTAAAATTACCTGGGCTTGGATTGGTTGAAAAAATTATTGAAAAGCCTTCTATAAAAGAAGCCCCTTCTAATTTATATGCAGCGGGGAGATATATATTTAATAATAATTTTTTTAAATATCTTTTAAAAGCTAAGCCAGATAAGTCTAATGAAATTCAGTTAACCGATGCAATACAGAATTACATTAGAGATGGAGAAAAAGTAAATGCTTTTCCTTTGGATGGCGACATATTTGATTGTGGAGATAATACTGAATATATCTTAGCCAATTTAGAATTTGCAATGAAGGATCCTGTAATGAAAACTAAAATAAATAATTATTTAAAGACTAGGTAGTTTTGATAGGCATTTTAAAAAAACTAGGCTACAACCTAAAAAATAAAAAAACAATATATCTTGTTGAATCTGATGAAAACGAAGAATTTATAAAAGAATCATTAGAAAAAGAAAAATATATTGGTATAGATACAGAGTTTAATTGGAGAAATACCTATTT
>MDTG01192559.1_pt1 | contig 16045 bp, 24 predicted proteins | sample 811421 | NCBI WGS metagenome assembly MDTG01 (sample SAMN05326645, study PRJNA326480) | marine metagenome | isolation source: seawater | place: Pacific Ocean: South East | collected 2011 | reverse complement strand
TTGCGCCCGACTAAACAATGGATCAAAGTGAGCCAGGGGGTATTTCATTTGCCTTGTAGTGCACAAGCTAAGATATTGTATATGATCTTAACGGGGTTCTATAGATCTAATAAAACAGGCGTACACCCTTCCCGTTCTTACCTTGCAAAAGCCCTTAATATTAAATCTAAAAAAATGGTGACTAAATATCTTAAAGAACTTGCTGATATGGGGCTCTTAGAATGGGAGCAAAAAAAACTGAATGGCGCTAGTCATTACTATTTTGACTTAGATAACAAGTGTCGTATTAGACGGAAGAAGAAGGCTAAGGGGGGCGAAAAGAACCCTATGGGGGGGGCTAAAAGGGACTCCTATAAAGATATAACTCTATTAAATATAATTAACTTAGATGAAAGGAAAAAGAATGGCTCATAATGAATCTGAGGTAGATTTTTCGGGGTGGCTAGTTAACTATAATCCTACGAAGGAAGAACGATTAAAACGACTACAGCAAGACTTAAAACGCAGTAGCAAGATGATGAACCCCCAATACCGAAATGCAGTAGAACGGAATAAGAAGAGGACAGCTTATGACAATATGATCAGGAAAGCACACGCTGAAGTGAGCCCGACTAAGCAACAAGAGATAATAGATAAATGGTGTAAAGGATTTCGTGATAACGATTAATGAGATTGTTGACTTATTTGATAGTTTTTGGACTACAAATAAGAGAATGCCAGGGGTAATTCCTAAGAAAATGCTAGAAAATGGCACGATGTATTGGGAAATACCTCAATCATTTGCTGATAAGGTTCATACCTGGAAAGAAAAGAAACCAATAAAATTTACATTAAGTAATAAAGATATTGATAATTATTGGGTAGCAACTGAACTTGGACTTACATTAAGCGCAGCTGATCGTGATTTAGTTTATTTAAGACATAAAGGATGGAGTTATCGTAAACTCGGTCATTTGCACATGGTATCACACGAAACGATACGCAATAAATATCTTGGAATAATTGTTGACCTTGTAAACAACATTAACGCTAGAACTAATGGTGATATAAAAAAATACATCCTCTTGACGACTACGCACAATATAGAGTAGTTTTTGTATATAATTAGGCGATAGGTATACCATATGTATACATATTATCCTGGTAAACCCCACAAACAATTGAAATCAAAACAAAAATACAAAAATCACAAAAAACTATTCTACCGATCGTGATTCGGAAATCATTTGAAAATAATTACACATATTGGAGTAAAAAAATGCCTTACGAAAATTTATTGAAAATCCTCGACTTTTTAGGAAAAAATAAAAAGTTTATAATTTTAGGAATAATTGCGCTCATTATTCTCATAAATATTTTTTAAATTTTAGAAGATTCAAAAAGTATAGGAATCGCAATTTTTACTATTGTAAAAAATAGAGTCTATTAGTTTACATAGTGTCATAAATGGCTACAATCATTGAAAGAGTCGGCAATTAAGCCGATTCTATTAATGAAAGGTAGTTATAATGAATAACTCAAAAAAAACGAAAAATTGGTTTGAGGCTTGTTTTAATGATGAGTCTCTTAACAGTTTTAATATAAAAGAACTAAATGCACTTAATAAACTACTTGATGGTGTAGCAACTGAAAAAGATAGAGAAACTTTAAATCTTAAAAGTGTAAAGGGGGTTAAAAATGATTAATACCCTTAAACAATTTAAAGCGGACTCTCACTTGTTAGCGTCTTTAAAATTAAGAATTAAAGATTTAAAACAAGTTGAATGCTCACCGTTAAGAGTCGGAACTGATCAAGAGGCTATTAATTATCTTGATAAAAACGGAGTCGATTTAAGACAAGTACAATATGACTTACAATTAAGCGGTTATGTTAACGAAACATTAAACAACTTCTTAAATAGGGAGGTTGCATAATGGAATTTAAACAAACTAACAGAAGGGCAAATAACTTAAAAACCTCAATTACTAGTTATGGAGAATATTCAAACAGTAATTACGGGGCGCATTGTATGAGAGTTAATTTAGAAAATGGCGACTCTTTATACTATAGTTATAGAACCTTAATTGCGTTTACATATGATTGTAATTTATATGTGAGTGAGAATTGCTTTAGTTCTACAACGGGTAGACACCTTAATTTTATTGATAGCGATAAATCAAAAAGACTTAAAAGAGAAGAATTTGAGTCTTTATTTGATAAATATCATAATCAAATAAGGGAGGTTGCATAATGGCTAGAGAATATAGAAAAAGTCTTGATTTGAGGGTTGCTAAGCAAATTAGAAAAGAACTAGATTCTTTTATACCCTCAATCAAAGAGAAAACAGGCTTAAAAGTTGATCTTGGAAATGCTACTTATACAGACTCCGAGATTACCTTTAAAATCACTCTAAGACTTGTAAATGCTCCATCAAAAGAGATGGAGGAATTAATCCGAGAAAATGAGACTCGTAATAGATATGATTTTATGGTTGTCTTTGATCTTAAAAAAACTGTAAAGCAAGGCGTAAGGTTATTTCAATTAACGGGTTTTAAACCTCGAGCAAGAAAAAAACCTTATATAATAACTGATCAACATAAAAACAGTTATATCATAAGCGAGGAACAAGCGGAGAGGATGTTCGGAATACCTGAGACTAAAAAAGAGGGTAAATTAATTCTAACAGATCCGCCTAAGCAATTAGGAGTCAGCAAGTGATTCCTGAAGTTCTTTTATCCAACGGGCTATTCTACATAGCCCTTGGATGTTTATTTCTCTTGGTGGCGTTAGCGCTTAGAGATATAGCAAGAATTTTAATTAAATGGCTGCGCAGCTTTTATAGAAAAATAATGTTTTATATATTGTTTGATCCTGTAAACAAGAGCGCCAAAGAAAACATAAGAGTCATTTTAAGATATGATCCCTTAGAAATTTTGAAAGGGGGTTCAAAATGACTATAGCATATAGAGATAATGAGAATAAAACCATTTATACAGAATCAGAAGTTGATCAAATGTATGATGAATATCTTGACGAATCTTATGACACGGGTATTTGGAGTTTTAGTAAATTATTAAAGGACTCTGATCCAATTGCCTATAATGTCGGATATGATGATTTTTTAAGTTTTAGAGAACTTGAGGAAATTGACTCCGATGAATTAAGTGATATTCTTGGTGATGAAATATATGAGGAGGACTCAAAATGCTAGATCAAGATTATAAAGGGTGGCATATCAGCCATAACTATCAACAAGGATCTACCAAATATAAAGAGATTAATAACTTTATTATTTATAGTCCTAATATGTTGGATCAAGTCGCTGAGGAATTTGAGACAATTCAAGACGCTAAAAATTGGATAGATGAAAATAAACATTTATCATATATGGATAAAATAACGGGTTCATATAAACTATAAATAAACATAATACGACTAATAAAGCGCTGTTTATTCAATATTCAGCGCTTTTTTAGTGCCTAAATGATAGGTTGTATCTATTAACCTTGCATAACCTTAACTATATTAATCAATTGCTTAGCGGTGTAATGATCCGAAAACAACGCGCAAAAGTACACCTGACTCACGAAAGATTTCAAGAATATAAAAGTATTACCTAGATTAAGGTAATAAATAGTTAATAAATGGCTAAAAATAAGGCTTAATAACATTTATAACAAAGATTTTTACATAAAAAACGGCTATTTTCCTGGATTTTCTACATTAGAATCATTCTAAAGGCGGGTTTTAAAAAAAAAGGCTTGGGGTTCAGAGATTTTGAAGTTGGAGTTGAAGTTGGGTAGTTCAAACACACAAGAGAGGGTTTGCTATGAAGAACGCAAAGCAATATTCATTCAAAATTACACTTAATAAAAAAAATAAAACAGTAAATCTTAACATAGGGGGGTTTAGTGACGACAAAGAACGCGAGAACTTTGCCGATCTACTACACCAAACACTAAAATATGATAAATTATACCTTATCGAGGCTCTTCAACACATTGAAGAACAAATTCAAGAAGATTTGGGAGAAGTTGAATTGTGGTACGCAGCCACGCCCCCAACAATCCATTAAGAAAAAAAAGAAAATTACAAAAAAGAAGAAAAAAAAGACTGTAAAGAAACGCAAAAAATAAATGCCAACTATAACTATTCCTTACACTCCTCGTAAGGTGCAAGAGGAACTACACAAACAAGTTTCTAAACATCGTTTTTCTGTAATCGTGGCGCATAGAAGACTCGGCAAGACTATTATGGTGTTAATGCAACAAATTCGTGACGCATTGCAGACACAAAAGAAAAATTATAGGGGGGTTTATATAGCACCAACGGTCACTATGGCTAAATCAGTTGCCTGGGACTATGTTAAAGAATTTACTTCTAAGATACCTGATACAAATTATAACGAGGCTGAACTAAGAGTTGATTTTCCAAACGGAAGTAGAATACAACTTGTAGGAGCAAATGACGGTGGTAATCGTTTAAGAGGTAGAGCCCTGGATAGTTGTATTATTGATGAGACACAAGCAATGCCTAGTGAACTTTTTAATCAAATAGTTCGTCCCGCATTAGTGGATCGTAATGGTATTATGGGTGAAAATACTTGGTGTATATTTATCGGAACACCTCAGTTGCAAAACTACTTCTATGAGCTGCACAAGTTCGCAGAAAAGACGGAAGGATGGTATACAGTTGTCCTCCCCGCAGATAAAACGGGTGTCGTACCGCAAGATGAATTAGATCAAGCGCGAGAGATCATGGGGGACGATAGTTTTTCTCAGGAATTTCTTTGTAGCTTTACAGCCAATATTTCTGGTAGTTATTACGGGAAACTAATGGAGAAGGCATATAACGAAAGCAGAATATGTGAAGTACCTGAAGTTCCTGAATTAGAAACTGAAGTATATATGGATTTGGGTATGAACGATATGACTTCGTTATGGTTCGTACAAAGAATGCAACATGAATATAGATTTATTGATTACGAAGAATTTAGTGGTGAGGGTTTACAATACCTGGCGGACTTCTTAGAGAAGAAGGGATATAACTATTCAAGGCTAATAGTACCGCACGATATTAAAGTTAGAGAAATGGGTACGGGGGTTTCCAGGTTAGAAATCTTACAAAAACTACATCACGGTAATATTGAAATAGCACCTAAAATAGCACTTAATGATGGGATTGAGGCTGTCAGACACAATTTTGATAACTTCTGGTTTGATGAAATGAATTGTTCGGTAGGTATCAACCATCTTAAAGCATATACAAAAGTTTATGATAGTAGACATAGAGTTTACCGAAATAGACCTAAACACGATAACGCTAGTCATTGCGCGGACGCATTACGCTATGGCATGGCAATAGGTGGTTCAACAAAATCAAATTGGGATAATCCCCTTAACACAAACACGATAGGATTAGTTTAAATGGCTTACGAAGAGAAAAAAGATAAAAAAAAGAAGTCTAAATCTAAAAAAGGCAAAAAAAAATAATGGCTAGAAGAAAAAAAATTACTGAAGGTGAATTAAAGTCTGTCATTGCGGGGCATTTGAATAATGCTTTAGGTTTTGACGGTGGTAATTTATCAAGACAAAGAGAAAAGTCTTTAGAATATTATTTATCTGAAAAGATGGGTAATGAGATTGAAGGTAGATCCCAAATTGTATCCTCGGATGTTTCAGACGCAGTAGAACCTCTTATGGCGAACTTAATGCGTATATTTACATCAAGTAATCAATTATTTGAATGTGAGCCTGTAGGTGCGGATGATGTAGAGGTTTCAGAACAAGCAACCGCTTATATTAATCATGTTATGTTTAAAAAGAACAACGGGTGGGTTTTATTGCATAACTTTATTAAAGACGCGCTTATTGAAAAGAATGGGTTCTTAAAAATATTTTGGGAGCAATCAGATAGAATAGAACGAGAAGAATATACAGGATTAGACCAGGATCAGTTTGATTTATTATTGGCTGAAGATACCGTTGAATTAATAGAACATACAAATTATGACGATGAAGGTTCTATGTATGATGATCAAAATCCAATGGCGCAAGATATGGGTGTTCCTGAAGGTAAACATAGAATGCCTGATGGTTCATTAATGGATAATGACGCAATGCCAGGATACGAAAATACGCCTCCTCAAATAACACCTGAAGGTTTAGATCCAGGTATGGGTATCACCCCTGAGTCATTTGATAAAGGAATGGAAATGTCACCTGAGGGTATTCCAATGGAAGAAGATCCTACAGCTAATCCAAGTATTATTGAAGAATTTGCAAATCCTACACCGCAGCTCCACGACTGCGTAATTCATAGAAACTTTAGTAAAGGTCAATGCCGAATAGAAGGTATACCGCCTGAAGAGTTTGTTATTGATTCAAGTGCTAAGAGCATAGATGAATCAAACTTTGTAGCGCATAGACGCTTTATGACTAGATCACAATTATTAGAATTAGGGTACGATAAAGACATTATTGATACCTTGCCTGTCCGTACAGATCGTATGAATAATCTTGAATACACCGCGCGTAATAGTGAGATAGGTGTAGATGTGGGATCAGGTAATACTAATGACTATGCTACGGAAGAAGTTGAAGTATTTGAGTGTTATATTAAATGCAATTATGAAGGTGACGGTAAGGCAACATTAAGAAAAGTGACTGTAGTTGGCGCTAATGCAAGTACAGTTTTAGATGATGAGCCTGTAGATAGCTTTCCATTTGTATCTATGACACCAATTTTAATGCCTCATAGGTTCTACGGAAGATCAATTGCTGAATTAGTTGAAGATGTCCAGGCAACAAAAACTTTTATTATGAGAGCCCTGAATGACAATATCTTTGGCATGAATAATAATAGGCTTATTGTAAACGATAGCTTAACAAATTTATCTGATATTTTAACTAATCGCCCTAATATGGTAGTGCGGGTTAAAGGTTCTCCTAGTGAGGCGGTTCAAACTATGCCCGTTCAATCAATTGGTGAGACTGCATATCCATTAATTCAATACTACGATGAATTAAAAGAGGCGCGTACAGGGGTTAGCAAGGTGTCACAAGGACTAGATCCCAATGCCTTAAACTCAAGAACTGCGTCAGGTGTAAATTCTGTATTGAACCAGGCGCAATCAAGAATGGAATTTTTTGCTCGTACATTTGCAAACACGGGTATTTCTGATCTTGGTAAAAAGATTTTAGAAGTTGTAGTTAAACACCAGGACAAAGAAGATATTGTTCGTGTTAATGACAAGTTCATTCCATTTAAACCTTATGAATGGCGTGATCGTTGTGATCTGACTATACAATCTGGACTCGGTTCAGGTAGTAGAGATCAACAAATGGTAGTGCTAAATAACATACTAGAACGCCAAATACAGGCGTTGCAATTACAAGGAAATCCTCAAGCACCTATTGTTAATCTTAAAAAGATCCATACAACTCTAAAACGCATGGTAGAAAGTGCGGGTTTAAGTGATGTCGGGCAATTCTTTATTGATCCTGATCAAGGCGAACAACAAATGCCTGAAGAAGAGCAACCTGAACCTACAGAATTTGAAAAAGTTTCTATGGCGCAAATACAAGGTGAAATGCAACGGAAACAAATGGATCTTGAGCTGCAAGAAAAGAAATTAGAACTTGATCATAAGAAATCATTATACGACCTTGAACTCAAAGCTAGAGAAATGGAATTAAAATATTCAGCACAAGTGGATCAGGAACAAATAAAGAGAGATACAAAAATGTCTACTGAGGCTATGAAATTAAAGGGAGCATTGCAAAAACAGGCAATGGCTAATCCTCCAACACCTCCAATGCCAGGCGATCTCCCTTTACCATCTCAACCTAATGTACCAAAAGCAAATATTCAAGATATGCCTTTACCTCCACAACCAGGAATACCAACTATAGATGAATGATGAACAAAACTTATCCTTGGAAGAAGTCCAGGGCGTAAGAGCAAAAGAAATTTTAGAAGATGAAACTTTTAAAAAAGCGGTAGATCTTTTAAAACAAACATATTTAGACGAAATAATTAAAACTACTATCAAAGAAGATGAGGCAAGAAAATATCTTTGGATGTCTTATCACACTTTAGACAAAGTAGTTGCAAATTTAGAGCAAGTTATGACCACGGGCGAACTTGCAAAAGAGCAAATAAAAAATCTCAAAAAATATTCGTAAGGACAAGGGTAAAACCATCTTTACTAATCCTTTAAACAATTATGTTTAATGGCACGAAAAGGAGAATTCGTTATGGAAAATGACGGATCACTAACTACCGCTACAGAAAGTATCGTTGGTTTATTACAACAATCCGAAGGTGGATTGACAAGTTTAAACGACACTACGAAACCTGGAGCACAAGTTGTTCAAGAAAATGATCAAGACCAAACTGAAACTGCAACGGAAGATCAACCTCTTCAAGAGCCTATCGAAAGTGTTAGCGCTGAAGATGAATCGGAAGTCCAGGATCAGGATGTAGAAGATCAGGCTACCGATGAACCAACTGAAGAACCACAATTAACACCTCAGGATGAAATATTCCAAGTTAAAGTTCAGGGCGACACCTACGAAGTAGATCGCAATGAGTTGATTGCGGGTTATCAAAGGCAGCAAGACTATACAAGAAAAACAGAAAGTTTAGCGATTGAAAAGCAACAAGCTAATGAGGACATTGAAAAGCGTAATAACTCTTTAATGGACAAAATTAGTGAGGCTGAAAAATTAACTGATCTCGCTAGAAAACAACTAGGACTAGACGCACAAGGATTAGATGATCTTATGATTAATGATCCTGTAGAGGGCACTAGAAGAAAACACGAACTTGAAATGAGAGCACGGGCACTTGCAGAACAGCAACGACAAATTGCTAATGTTATGCAAGAAAACCGAGTTAAGTTTCAAAAAGAGGAAGAACGGAAAGTCAGATTAGAAATACCTGAAATGAATGATCCGGTAAAACGACCTCAGTTTGTAAGCAACATGAGAAACTATCTTGATAAAATGGGTTTCAGCGATGATGAAATCAATGGAGTTGGCGATAGTAGATATTTCAAATTAATCCGTGATGGAATGAAATGGAATAATCTACAACAACAAAAACCAGGATTAGTTAAAAAAGTTGCAAATGCCCCTAAAGTAGTCAAAGGAGGAGTTGTTAATTCTAAGAGTGTTAAAAATAAAAGAATTCAAGAAGATCGAATGGCAAAATTAAAAAAGTCAGGATCAATTGATGACGCTGCTGAATTACTAAAGGATCTGTTTAAATAACTTAACCAATAAAATAATAAGGAGAATAAACAGATGGCAATAGTCACTAACGCTTATCCAACTTATAATACGACTGGTAAAACTTTAAAGGAACAACTTGCGGACACAATTTCAAACATTAGTCCGTTTGACACTCCTTTCATGTCGTCTATTAAGAAGGAAAAAGCAAAATCAACAAAGGTAGAGTGGTTAAAGGATACTTTAGCTTCTCCATCTACTTCTAACGCACAAAAAGAAGGCGAAACATACGCTGCAACTGCAACACCTGATGTCGTAAGACTCGATAACATGGCGCAGATCTCCGCGAAAAGTTTTGCCATCACGAACACCCAAGAAAGTGTCGATAATGCTGGCATGAGTACATATTCAGCTTATGAACTTGCTAAAAATAGTAAGGCTCTAAAGACTGATATGGAAACTGCAATGTTTAACAACGGAGCAAAAGTTGTTGGTAATACAACAACTGCTAGATCACTTGCGGGTATTAAATCATGGATCGGTACTAATAGTTCAAGAGGAACTAGTGGTGCTAATCCGACAGCCCTACTAGGTGCACACGCGCCTACTAATGGTACTCAAAGAGCATTAACTGAAGATATGTTAAAATCTGTAGTTAAAGGAATTTGGGAAAGTGGTGGAAATGCTAATTCCATTTATGTCGGATCTTTTAATAAACAAAAGATAAGTTCATCATTTACTGGTGGCGCGTCTAAGCAAGTACAAGCGGACACAAAAACAATAATCGGAGCAGTTGATACTTATATCAGCGACTTCGGTACTTTAAATGTGATTCCCGCTAGACATCAAGCTGCGCGTGATCTTTGGGTGATTGACCATGATTTATGGTCTATGAGTTCGCTACGCGAATACGAAGTACATGAAATGGCTAAGACGGGAGACGCTAAGCATTTCCTACTTACTACTGAATATACTTTATGCGCTAAAAACGAGGCTGGGAACGGTGTCGTTGCAGACTTAACAACTGCATAATAGCAATAATATTGTGGAGGGGCGTTTTGCCCCTCTACATTTTAATAAGGATTTCAAATGGAATATAGAGATAAGACTACTCAAAAATTAAGTATTACAGCAACCTCTTCGCAAACTTCAGCTATGAGTGACGCAGTTTATAAAATTAGATTGGTATGCACCGCAGCCTGTCATTTTAAAATTGATGTCAATCCTACTGCTACAGATTCAGACGCATTTCTTCCCGCTAATGACTACATATATTTAGGAATTAGTCCTGGTGAAAAAGTTGCGGTAAGAACTGTATCAGGTGGTGGTACTGCTTTTATAACCCAACTAACACAATAAGGATACATCATGGCAATAGGCGGATACCCAACAGCATTTATTTTAAAAGATACAACTACCGTGACTGTCGGTAGTTCTTCAGCGCAATCAAGCGCATTAAATAATCGCAGTTTACATTATAGAGTAATTTCATCGTGCGACTGTCACATAGAAGTAGGAAAAAATCCTACTGCAACCACGGGTTCAGGACTTTTACCCGCGTACACTATCGAGTACATTGTCGTACCTGAAGGCGAAAAAATTGCTTTTTTAAAATTTTCTACACAAACGGGAACTGCATACATTACGGAGTGCACTAGATAATGTTAGGCGGAAGATTAACACAACGAAAAAATGTTCGTTCACCCGCACGATATAGAGGGCGTAGAGTTGATGTTGGCGGATGGAATATGCTAGGCGATGATGGTTCAGGTGGAAGTTTTAACATTCTTATACAAGAAACGGGCGACAATATAATTATTGATGAAGGTAGATCTTACGAGATGGATACCAATTCACCGATTGGAGGATAAGTGGCTCAAGACGGTAGACACTTTCCAAGTAAAAAATTTAAAGACAACTGGGGTTCAATTTTTGGAAAAAAAAAGAAATCTAAAAAAAAAGATAAGTTAAAGGATCAATGGTTAAATGTCTAAGCGTAAGGCATTTGATTATAGTGGTCATGTACCAATTACTAAAAGAACTTCTATTGGCAACCCCAAAAGAACAAAATTAAAAACAAGTTCAATGAACAAACATAAAAGACTAAGTAAAGGATTATAAAATGGCTGATAAAAAAATATCGGAAATGACATCAATGACCGCAGCTCAGATAGCAAATGATGATAATATTGTTATATCTGATACCTCAGACAGTCATACTAAACGAGCACCTATTTCAGAACTAGCAACTTTCTTTGGTGTAAACCAAGAAGGAATTCAGGATACGGTAGGCGCTATGTTTACAGGACATTCTTCTCATGCGGGTATTACGCCTGTTTACGATGATCCTAATGGTCATTTAATTTTTAGCTTAGCGGGTGGAGTGACTACTGCGGAAATGGGACACCTAAACGGAGTCACAAGCGATATTCAAACACAATTAAATTCAAAATCTCCTCTTGCCTCTCCAACATTTACAGGCAATCCAATTGCCCCTACTCAATCAGCTAATAACAGTTCAACACGAATTGCGACTACAGAATATGTCCAGGGCGAATTAAATGCTTATGCGTCCGATACCGTGACCTTTACTAATAAAAGTGGTGATATTTCTCAATGGACTAATAATAGCGGTTTCATGACTCCATCTTCAACTGCTACTTTGACAAATAAAACAGGCTCAATATCTCAATGGACAAATAACTCAGGATACATAACAGCAACTTCAACCGATACTCTTAATAATAAAACGATTTCAGGTGCAAGTAATACTATTTCAAATGTTCCATACTCAGCGCTTAGTAGTGTTGATGAAGATATTTCCTCAGTATCAGGATCACACAATACAATTGCAAGTGCTAAAGCAGTTAAAGATTATGTTGATGGTCAGATTACAGGGATCAATGAAATATCTGAGGCAACTGATACAAATATCTCTAGTCCTGGTTCAGGGCAAATTTTAGTATACGATGGTTCTAATTCCTGGGACAATCAAACATCATCAATAGCGCTTACAGGCGCGGTGACGGGTTCAGCGAATATGGACGCGTCAGGCGATGTATCTGTAGCAACAACTATAGCAAGTCCATCAATAACAATTAACGGTCAAACTTGTACTCTAGGTGGTACTGCAACTATACCTTCAGTCCTACAAAGTGGAGGCACTTTTACGGGGGATGTTATTCTCAATGACGGTGTAAAGACAAGATACGGTACGGGACAAGATTTTAGTATTGAATTTGATGGCAATTATACAAATTTAAAATCCGTTGGAACTGAGCCAGTTAGAATATTAACAGACAACTTTATTGTTATGAATAAAGCGGGTTCTCAAAATGTAATGAATATGCCAACTGCTAATGCGGGTATAGATTTTTCATACAACGGAACAAAAAAGTTTGGCGTAGAAAGTTATGGAATTGATGTTGTTGGAAATGTTCAAGTAAGCGGGACAGTAGATGGGCGCGATGTTGCAACTGATGGAACAAAACTTGATGGTGTAGCTGCGGGTGCTGAAGTTAATGTTAAAGCGAATTGGACTGAGTCATCTTCATCTTCAGACGCATTCATTCAAAATAAACCATCGCTATCAACTGTAGCGACTTCAGGTTCTTATGCTGATTTGTCAAACAAACCAACTATTCCAACAAACAACAATCAACTTACAAATGGTGCGGGATATATAACTTCGTTTACCAATACAACTTATAGTGCGGGGACAGGAATGTCTCTATCAGGAACAACTTTTAATTGTACGATTGATTCTCCTTCCGAAGTTGGATTAGGTAATTTATCTTCAAGTGGAAACAGTTTGTCGGGTTCGTTTACAGCTTCGGGCAACATCACAGCGTACTCAAGTCGAAAATTAAAATCAGACATTAAAACAATCGACAATGCGTTAGACAAAGTATCACAAATGCGAGGTGTCACATTTACTAAGGACGGAGAATTATCTAGTGGTGTGATTGCAGAAGAATTTGAGGAAGTTGCACCAGAATTAGTACAAGACGGAGAATATAAATCTGTAGCTTATGGTAATACAGTTGGTTATCTCATTGAGGCAATCAAAGACTTAAAAAATGAAGTTGAAGAATTAAAAACAAAAAAACTTTGTAAGTGTGAGGATTAAAATATGGCTTTGCAAACATCTGGTGCAATATCTTTGTCCAATATTGCTGGGGAATTTGGTGGAAGTACACCTCATTCAATAAATGAATATTATAGAGGTGGTTCTAATGTTCCCAACAGTTCAGCAAACAATTCAATACCGACAAGTGGTCAAATTCAATTTGATGATTTTTATGGTGGTGCGTCTGCAACTGCTGATAATAATTTTAGTTTTACAGTTCAGACTTATAGTACCGGTAGTGGAAAAAATGTTATAACTTATCGTGGTGCAAATGGAAGTATGTCAGATGGTGCAGTTACTACAAACAATTTAAACTCTTATACAATTAGTGATTGTAGAATAGTCACACTTGGTCTTGGTGGTATAGAAGTAGTTTTCAGCGGAAGTGGTAACGGATATAATATTTATAATACTGGTAATGTTAGGGGTATGACTGTTGGTGGTACTACCTATTCTTTTGTAGCACCAAGTTCTGGTGATAGCAATATGTTCTTACAAAATACAACTCCAGGTGGTGGAGTTGCCTTTGATTTAGCTTCAGCACAACTAACTTATATGACAAACCAAGTCGGTAATTCAGTTACTTTTACTCTTACATATTAACATGGAATATAAATATAAAACTTACACTAAAGTTTATGAAAAAGATGTTTGTAAACACGTAGAGAATGACGAAGAAAAAATAGAAGATTTAATGATTACTTATTGGACACCATTAAATTTTGAGGGCGAGTCTTTTAATTATTTATTAAGAAATAATCATGTTGCTACAGTTCCAATGCACAATAAGTTTTTTAAAACTGTTGAAAGAGAATGGATTACTAATTTAGGATTTAGTGAACAATATTTTTTTGAAGAAATTTCTAAAGAAACAAAAGATGACGAGACAATTATTGCTAATAACTTAGTCAAAGTTGATTTAGGAAAAAAACAAGAAATAGATAAGGAGACACTTACTAAAAAACATGATGAAGAAGAAATGGAGGTAGCAGATATATAATGAGATACGATTTTAACGCAATCAAAAAACATTATTTTAATGAATCAGAAATTACAATAAATGCTGGTAATAAATTTGATTTAATACAACGAATTAATTTAAGTGATAATGTTAATGGTGATAATTTAACTTACGACACACAAAGTTCTAAAATTTTTAAGACACCAAACAATTTAATATTGTTAAAAGGCTCTGTTGAGTACAAACAATATTGGGATAATGATGGTGATATTACAACTGCTGATATAGATAGATATAAAGATTTAACAAGTGATGATAAAATACGTTCTGGTAATTATAACCAAACGTCAACACCAGACGCAATCGCAAATAAACAATTAACTACAATTTATAATTTTGGTGCTGATTATGATGAGTTTAGCCCTAAAGCTAATGAGTGGGCATTAGCAACAAAAACCGACATTATGGCTCAAGAAGATGATACCAGGTTATTTTGTTTTATATCTGACAAACCCTATGATTTAAAAATTATTGATATTGATGTTGGCCAAACAAAAACAATAAATAAATCAGATGGTGATAACTACCTTCTATTTTCTGCTAACTGTTCAATAGCAAGCTCTAACATAGAAGAAAACGAACTAAGACAATTAAAAAGTATTTCAGTTTCAATTAAAAATGAAAGCTCAATACCAGCAAGAATCATAAAGATAGTAATTTAATATGTGGAATTTATATAAAATTGGAAGATCATTAAATGACATTATTCAGATATACAATAAATCTGAAGAACAGATGGAAGAAGATAAACTGGGTATTCCAGTCACAACATTATATAGAGAAATGCAATTCCCATTTGGCCTTATGATGATGAATAAAGCTACTCAAACAACTTTAGGTCAAGACGTTGTATGGGGTAGAAAACATAACGATAAAGATTATGTTGAAAAAACAGTTTTACCTAAGTTGATGGATATGGATTATTTGTCATCTTTGCCATCCAATACAGTCGGTGCAGAATATTATAAAATTGTTAGAAATCTTGGTCTTGAGGTACTTTATAACCAAAGATTTAAAGATGACGAAGTGAAATCTCGTCTTGATGTTGTAAGAACAAACTTATCTCGTCATGTAGTAATTACACATGATATTTTACATACCTTGTTTAGATACAATACTCATGCTTTAGGTGAGGGTTTAATTCAAGAAGTAACTGGACACCTTTTAGACTACAAGCCATCACAAATAATTGGTTTTGTTGTTATGTTATCCGTAGCAAAAAAAACTGGTGATTACAGAGGTGTTTGGAAAGTTTACAAAGAGTGTAAAGCAAATCTAAAAAAATGTAAAAAAGAACTAGGGGTAATTAGCCCATTAGATTTTTTAGAAAGTGATTTAGAAGAAGTCAGAAAAAAATTTAACATTGGTGAAGTGCCTATCTATGAGGCATTTGAAAAAAGATACCATAATCATTTAGCACCTTACTCATGCAGACAAATTGAAAAATGGGATTACTACAATGCGTGGCAACATCCACTACATAAAGATAAAAAAGAAGATAACATAAAACAAATATGAAATGGAATTTTCCTTTACTAAGAAAATTAATTAACTTTCACAAAAATTACGGATTAACTAAAACTATTCTATTTGTAATCTTTGTATTCTTAGGAACTAAAATAATAATTATTAATGGGTTTATATATGTTGCCAATTTTCTATTTGGATTTGGTTGGAAATAT
>MDTG01378779.1_pt1 | contig 16047 bp, 14 predicted proteins | sample 811421 | NCBI WGS metagenome assembly MDTG01 (sample SAMN05326645, study PRJNA326480) | marine metagenome | isolation source: seawater | place: Pacific Ocean: South East | collected 2011 | reverse complement strand
CTTACCCAGATGTAGAAGATCAATTCACAGTAAAATGGAATGACTCAAGGCTTAATATACCTTGGCCTCACAATAACCCAATTCTTCAAGAAAGAGATAAATGATTTCAAACGGCAATAAATTACTTGAAAAAATTGGAAAAAAAAGAACCCCTAACTTAGAGGCCAAAGATCTTATAGATTTTGAAAAGAAAATTGCAAAAAGATATGAGGAAGGAGAAATAAAGGGACCAATCCATCTATCTTCAGGAAATGAGAAGCAATTATTGCATATTTTTCAGTTTGTGGATAAAGATGACTGGGTATTTTCAGCCTGGCGTAATCACTATCATGCACTACTTCATGGAGTTAAAGAAAAAGATCTTATATCAAAAATTCTTGCTGGTAAGAGCATGGGAGTAGTGAGTAAAGATCCAAAATTTTATTCTTCTTCTATAGTCACAGGATCTATTCCAAGTGCCTTAGGAGTTTCTTTGTCTGAAAAAAAGAAAAACAGTAATAAAAATGTATGGTGTTTTATTGGTGATATGACATACGAGACAGGTGTTTTTTGGGAAGCCTATAAATACAGTCAAAATTTTAATTTGCCATTAATTTTTGTAATAGAAGATAATGGTAAGAGTGTTACTTCAGATACTAAAAGTGCATGGGGTAAAAAAATGGATTTATTACCAAATATTATTCATTATGAGTACTCCTCAGAATATCCACATCATGGCACAGGAAACTGGGTAAATTTTTAAAATGAATAATCTAAAAACTTATAAAAATAGCCTAACTGATGCAATGAATGAAATTGCAAAAATTGATAATTCCTTTTTTATTGGACAAGGTGTATTAGAGGGTGGACATGGTATATCGCCTACCTTGGAGCAAATAAATGATAAAAAAAAAATAGAACTCCCAGTTTTTGAAGAATTACAAACAGGTATTGCACTAGGAATGGCTATGGATGATTGTTTTATTGTTTCTGTTTATCCCAGATTTGATTTTTTTATACTTGGTTTAAATCAACTTGTAAATCATGCTGATAAAATGATTGAAATGAGTAATAACAATTTTACACCCAATATAATTTTTAGGGTGGCTGTTGGAGCCAAAACTCCATTAGATGCTGGTCCTCAGCATACTCAAAACCACAGCACTGCTCTAAGAGCCATGCTTAGTCGAGTTAAAGTAATTGAATTAGATAAAGGCTCCAATCCATATCTAGAGTATAAAAAAGCAATACAAGAAAAAGGAATTTTTGTAATTGTAGAACATTATGACTTATACGGTGAAATATTATGAACTGGAAATTAATGGAAGGAAAATTTGATAATGAAGAAAGAGAGAGACTCTGTGATTTTATTAATACATCAGATCGTTTTACAAACGGACCTTTGGTAAGAGAGTTTGAAAAAATATGGAGTGAATGGGTTGGTTCAAAAAATAGTTCAATGGTTAATTCTGGTGCCTCCGGAAATTATTTATCAACTGCTATTTTAAAACATATTAAAGGGAAAGGAGAGGTAATAGTACCCTCGCTTGGATGGTCAACAGATATTTCTTCACTTATTCAACTTGGATTAACACCTGTTTTTGTTGATATTAATCCTCAAAATTTATGCATGGATGAAAGCGCCTTTGAAAATGCTATTACTTCCAATACTATTGGTGTTGTTCTTATCCACACTCTAGGTTTCAACGGTTTGTCTGATAATATAATTAATATATGTAAAAAAAATAAATTATTTTTGATTGAGGATTGTTGTGAGGCCCATGGCGCTAATTTTAAAGGAAAGCGTGTTGGGTCATTCGGTGATTTATCTGTTTTTTCATTTTATTATGGCCATCATATCACTACTATCGAAGGTGGAATGGTCTGTTCAAATAATGAAGAATTTCATGATTTAGCAAAAATGTATCGTTCCCACGGAATGACAAGGGAAGCAAGTTTAGAACTAAGAGATAAGTATAAAAATGAATTTAAAGATTTAAACCCTCTTTTTACATTTGCTGTTCCTGGATTTAATCTAAGATCTACAGAAATTAACGCATTTATTGGGATACAACAGATGCAAAAAATCGATCATATTGTAGAAAAAAGATCAGACAATTTAAATTATTGGTTAAAAATTTTAGATAAAGATAAATATTTTACAAAATTTCATAAAGAAGGTTCAAGCAACTTTGCTTTACCCTTGGTGTTAAATGAAGAAAATCCTGATTTATTTTCTAGAGTAAAAAGCTATTTAACAAAAAATGATGTAGAATTTAGAGTCGGTACTGCTGGTGGCGGAAACTTGGCAAGGCAGCCTTTCGTAATAAATAATATCCATCGAATTTCTGGAACATTAAAAAATACCGATAAAATACATGAATTTGGACTTTATATTGGCAATCATGAAAATCTTATATATGAAAATATTAATAAGGTAGCAGGAGAACTTAATGAACTTTAAAAATAAAAATGTTCTAATAACTGGTGCTAATGGCATGATCGGTAGAGCTCTTCTTGAGAAAATGGTTGAATTAGATGCTAATATTTTAGCCATTGATTTATTTGAACCGAAAGAGCTTGATAAAAGAATAAAATTTAAATCTGGGGATCTTAGGGAGTTTGGTTTTTGTAAAGAGATTATGAAGGGAATGGATATCGTTTTTCATGTAGCAGGGATAAAAGGGTCACCACAAGCGTGTATGGAAAATCCAGCAGATTTCTTTATACCAATGATTCAATTCAATACTAATGTATTAGAGGCAGCAAGACTTGAGCAAGTAAAAGCCATTGCATACACAAGTTCAATTGGAGTTTATTCACCCTCTAACTTATTTAAAGAAGAAGAATTATGGGAAGGCATGCCATCCAAAAATGATTGGTATGGAGGTTGGGCAAAGAGAATTGGAGAAATGCAGGTTGATGCCTATAAAATCCAATATAACTGGAACGGAATTAAAGTATTAAGACCCGCAAATGTATACGGCAAATTTGACAATTTTAATATTAATGGTGCAATGGTTATTCCATCATTAATTCATAAAGCCTCTCTAGCAAAAGAAAAACTTGACGTATTTGGAGATGGAACACCTATAAGGGATTTCATTCATGCTGAAGATGTAGCAGAGGGACTGATTTTTTCAATTGTAAAAGATATAGAGAAACCTATGAATTTAGGCTCAGGAAAAGGACATTCTATTTTTGAAATTGCAAGTTTAGTGGTCAAACATACTAACCCAGATTTAGAAATAAACTGGCTTGGAACAGATTTTGTGGGAGACAACATAAGAATTATGGATTGTACAAGATCAAAAGAATTTGGATTTAATCCAAAGATTTCAATTGAAGATGGTATTAAAGATACTATTTTATGGTTCTCCAAAAATAAAGAAATAGCATTAAAGCGTTTCAATGCCTTTAAAAAATGAAAAGTATCATCATATCAGGAACTAGCTCGGGGCTAGGAAAATACTTAAATAATTCAATTTTAGGATCAATAGCTTTAAATAGAGATAATTTATCTGATTATTATGAAAAACATTACGATGTAATTATACACTGTGCCAGCCCGTCAGAGCGTCAATCTAAAAGAATAATATATGAAAGTGAAAAACTATTAAACGATCTTTTAAAAATAAATCACCACATCTTCGTTTTTATATCAACTATTGATATTTATCGAGATCCAGAATCATTTTACAGCAAATCAAAATTAAATTGTGAAAAAATTTTAAAAAACCATCCTCATAGTTTAATCTTAAGATCTTCAATGATTTTAGGACCAACAATGAGAGAAAATCATATAACTAAGATCCGTAATAATGAAAATTTAACTTTATCGGGCGAGTCTACATTTAACTATATAGCAATGAAAAATTTTAAAATTGCATTAACTTTTGATAATTTATTAACCTCAAAAGGGATTTATGATTTTGTATCTACTGATAACTTGAATATTGAAGAGGTAAAAAAGATTCTTAATTCTTCAAGTATTACAGGCTCTTACAATTATGATACTCCTAAAGAATTTGAAAATCCTATATATAATACTTTCCCAAAATTAACTTTTTCATCTGAGCAGGCGCTCAAAGAGTCAATGTATGAATAGACTTTTAATTTGTGGAGCTAGTGGGTTCATAGGCCAAAATCTTATGGAGCACTTCTCTAAAAATAAAAATTTTGATGTAACGGGTGTTATTTATAATTCTGATATTCCTAATCATTTAACTAATTTAAAATTTATACGTGGTGATTTAAAAAATCCATCTTTTGTTAACGAGGCATGCAAAGACAAAGATATAATATTACAGTTTGCTGCTACAACCTCTGGTGCTAATGATATTGTAAATAAACCACACTTACACGTCACAGATAACGCTATAATTAATAGTTTGATATTAAGAGCCTCCTATGAGTTGGATATTAAAAAGTTTATTTTTCCTAGCTGCACAGTTATGTACCAATCTAGTTCTAGTTCTATTAAGGAAAAAGATTTAGATCTTAATAAAGAACTCCAAAAACAATATTATGGTGTTGGAAATACAAAATTATACATAGAAAAAATGTGCGAATTTTACTCAAGGTTAGGTAATACTCAGCACATAGTTTTAAGACATTCCAACATATATGGTCCTTACGATAAATTTGATCTTAAACGTTCACATATGCTAGGAGCAAATGTTACAAAAATACTATCAAGTAATGATGAGGATACTATCAATGTTTGGGGCTCTGGAGAAGAAAAGCGCGATTTATTATATATTTCAGATTTTGTAAAAGCTGTTCAATCCTCTTTAAATTTAAAAGATAATTTTGGTGTTTATAATGTTGGATATGGGAGGTCTGAGTCAGTTAGAAATGTTGTTGAGAAAATCATTAAGTTATCGGGTAAAAATTTAAAAATAAAACATGACCTCTCTAAGCCCTCTATTCCAACTAATATAGAATTAGACTCATCAAAATTCAAAGATCTTACAGGCTGGGAGGCAGAAATTTCTTTGGATGAAGGAATTTCCCTTACTTGTGATTGGTGGAAAGAGGAAAAAGAAAGTGGTAATTTAATTATCTAAAATGCTAAAAACTAATAAGAAAACAGCTCTCATCACAGGTATATCTGGAATGGTAGGTTCACATTTAGCAGACTATCTCATCGAAAATACAGATTGGGATATAGTTGGATTAATTAGATGGAGAAGTTCATTGGAGAATATTGGTGGACTAGCCAGAATGTCAAATTCAAGCAATCGAGTAAAGTTTATCTATGGCGACTTAACTGACGTCACCTCAATAAAAAACTCACTTGAAAATTTTAATTTTGATTTCGTTTTTCACCTTGCTGCCCAAAGCTTCCCAAAGACTAGTTTTGATAGTCCTCTCCAGACTTATGATGTTAATATATTAGGCACATCAACCCTTTTAGAAATTATCAAAAATACCTCTCCAAAAGCTATAATTCATGTTTGTTCTTCTTCAGAGGTTTTTGGAAGGGTTCCAAAAGAAAAAATACCTATTAAGGAGGACTGTGCCTTCCATCCTGCCTCTCCATATGCAATTTCAAAAGTTGGTACCGATTTAATTGGAAGATTTTATTCTGAAGCATACGACATGAATATTATGACTACAAGAATGTTTACACATACAGGCCCCCGTAGAGGTGATGTTTTTGCCGAGTCTTCTTTTGCTAAACAAATAGCATTAGCTGAGGCAGGCTATCAAGACCCTATAATTAAAGTTGGTAACCTTGATAGCCTGAGAACTGTTGCAGATGTAAGAGACGCAGTTCGAGCTTATTACATGCTAGTTACTGTAAACCCTATTCCGGGTGAGAGTTATAATATTGGTGGAACACATACTTTAACAGTTAGAGAAATTCTTGAATATTTAATCTCAATATCCACTCTCAGTGATAAACTAAAATTCTCTGTAGATAAAGATAGACTTCGTCCTATTGATGCTGATTTACAACTTCCAAGTACTGAGAAGTTTACTAAACACACAGGATGGATGCCAGAAATTAGTTTTGAAAAAACCATGAATGATTTATTGAACTATTGGCGTGATAAGGTAGCTAAAAATGGTAATGTTTTTCTAGTTAGATGAATAATTTTCTTTATAACAAAAATGGTAATTTTGAATCTGTTGTGAGATTAAAATACCATTTTATTATTTTCAATGATCAAAAATTAACATGATCAATTAACAAACAAATTTAAATACATGAATAATTTGAATCAAAATTTTTTACAGAAAATATTTAATTAAAAAATGATAACAGTAAGAACGCCTTTTAGAATAAGTCTATTCGGAGGAGGTACCGACTATCCAGATTGGTATTATGAACATGGTGGTAAAACTATAAATTTTTGTATTGACAAATACTGCTATATTTCTGCGAGGGATCTTCCTCCTTTTTTTGGTTATAAATGGAGATTAAGGTATTTTACTACTGAAGAGGTGTCATCAATAAATGAAATTAAGCACCCCTCTATTAAGGAATGTTTAAAATATTTTAATGTAGAAAAAGGCTTAGAGATAGTGCATCAAGGCGATCTGCCCTCTCGATCTGGTTTGGGTTCAAGTTCTGCTTTTACAGTAGGTATGATAACAGCTATAACCGGTTTACAAGGAAAAAATTTAACTAAAAAAGATTTAGCATTAACAGCAATAAATATTGAACAAAATAAAATTGGTGAAGCTGTTGGTTCCCAAGACCAAGTAGCCACTGCTTATGGTGGATTTAACTATACAGAATTTTCAAAAGAAAATGAATTTAGTGTTTATCCATTTAAATTTATTAAAAAGAATTTAGATGAGTTACAAAAACATTTCTTATTATGTTTTACTGGTCTTACAAGAAATGCAAGAGATGTGGCAGCAACTCAAATAGAGCTTACTAAGTCAAATCTATTAAATTTAAATGATGTTATGGCAATTTGTGATGATGGTTATAAGTGTTTATCTAATAATCAAAGCCACATATCTGAAATAGGATATTTATTAGATCAGCAATGGAGGATAAAAAAAAATTTAACAAAATTAATTTCAAATAATCATATTGATGAAATTTATGAATTAGGTAAAAAAAATGGTGCCATAGGTGGCAAACTTCTTGGGGCCGGAGGGGGGGGATTTATGCTTTTTATTGCACCACCAGATTGTCACTCAAGAATCATTAAAGCACTGCCAAAACAAATGTTTGTCCCATTTAAACTTGATTTTGAAGGTTCTAAAATAGTTTATCATTCTTAAAAATCTTTATTAGATTGTGCTATATTTATTATAAAATAAACTTTTCTTTAAATAAAATTATCAATTTTGAAATTTAATCTTTAATTCCCAAAGCAAGACTTTATTATTATTTTAAAAATTAAATGCTTAAAAAAAATATCAAATTAATTTTCGAAGAATCAATATCTCTGAAAACTAAGTGTCTTAATCAGGGGCTAGATGTAATTTCTTTGATCGGGGACGAGGCATGTAAAACAATTCAAAATAAAGGTAAAATTATGTTTTGTGGTAATGGAGGGTCTGCGTCTGATGCCCAGCATTTAGTTGCAGAAATGCTAATTAGACTTAGACCAACTAAAAATAGAGAGGGCATTGCTGCAATTTCACTTGCTCAAGATACATCTACTATTACAGCTTGTGGAAATGATTACGGATTTGATACTCTTTATGAGAGAACTTTAAGATCTCTTGGTAAAAAAGAAGACTGTTTTATAGGAATATCAACATCTGGTAATTCCAAAAATGTAATTCTAGCAATGAAGGCTGCAAAAGAATTAAACATAAAGGTTTTTGGTTTTTTGGGATGTGGGGGCGGTGAGGCACTTAAATACTGTGATGAAGCCTTTATTGTTCCCAGTAATAATACTGGTAGAATTCAAGAGGTACATATAACTGCAGGACATGCTTTAATGGAGTACATTGAAGATAAACTTTTTGAGTCCGGTTACTTAAATTTAAAAAAATAACCACAATCCTACTTTTTAATGATAAATATTAAAAAACTTCTTTATTTACTGACACCGCATGAGCGAACTAGAGCTTTCTTATTGCTCATAATGATGGCAATGATGGCTCTTTTGGATATGTTGGGCGTTGCTTCAATTTTACCTTTTACGGCAGTTCTTGCTAACCCAACTTTAATTGAAACAAATTATATTTTAAAATCAATGTTTCATACATTTAGGATTTTTGGAGTTGAGAATAACCAACAATTTCTTTTTATTTTAGGAGTTTTTGTTTTTGTTTTGTTAGTTATTTCATTGGCATTTAAAGCTTTAACAACCTACGCTCAAGTGCGTTTCGTTGAAATGCGGGAATTTAGTATAAGTAAGCGTTTAGTTGAAGGATATTTACATCAACCTTACGAATGGTTTTTGAGCAGTAATAGTGCAGATCTCGGCAAAACTATTTTATCAGAAGTACAACAATTGATAACATACGGTATAAGACCATTTACCGAATTATTTGCAAAAGGAATGGTGACATTAGCCCTAATTTTATTGCTAATTATTACTAACCCAATACTAGCTTTAATAATTGGTGTTTTTCTTGGAGGTACCTATGCATTAATTTTTTATTTCTTACGTGGTTACCTTAATCGAATTGGAAAAAGACGACTAAAAAATAATCAACTGCGTTTCATAACAGTGAGCGAAGCTTTTGGCGCAACTAAAGAAGTCAAAGTTGGGGGTTTGGAAAAAGTGTATATTGACAACTTTTCAAGCTCTGCTCAAGCCTTTGCTAAAACTCAGGCTTCTTCACAAGTGATCGGCCAACTACCACGATTTATTTTAGAAGGTATAGCTTTTGGTGGGGTTTTATTAATCATACTTTATTTAATGGCACAAGAGGGAAGCTTTAATGATGCTTTGCCTGTCCTAAGCTTATATGTGTTTGCTGGTTACCGTTTGATGCCTGCACTTCAACAACTCTATGGTTCTCTAACTCAACTAACTTTTATTGGTCCTACACTTGATAAGATAAATGAAGATCTAAAAAATCTTAAGCAATCTAAATCAATAAAAGATGAAAAAACCTTATCCTTTAATAAATCTATAGCTTTAAAAAATATATATTATTCATATCCAAATCATTCTAGAGAAGTTCTTAAGAATATAAATTTAACAATATCTGTTAAATCAACTGTGGGTTTTGTTGGAGCTACAGGAAGCGGTAAAACCACAATTGTAGATATTATACTTGGATTACTGAAAGTTCAAAAAGGCTCTTTAGAAGTCGATGGTCAAATCATAACAAATCAAAACTTGAGAGCTTGGCAACGTTCAATTGGTTATGTTCCACAACATATATATCTTTCGGATAATAGTATAGCCGCTAACATTGCTTTTGGCGAAAACCCAGAAAAAGTTAATCAAGAAACTATCGAAAAAGTTGCTAAAATAGCAAATATTCATGATTTTATAATTAGTGAATTACCTAAAAAATATCAAACCACTATTGGTGAACGTGGAATAAAATTATCTGGAGGCCAACGTCAAAGAATTGGCATTGCAAGAGCTCTATATAATAACCCCCAAATTCTCATATTAGATGAAGCAACAAGTGCACTTGATAATCAAACTGAACAAGCAGTAATGGATGCTGTTAATAATTTAAGCAAAAATATAACTATCATATTAATTGCACATCGAATAAATACGTTAAAAAAATGTGATGTCATTTTTAAACTTGAAAATAGTAGACTTATAGGCCAAGGAAGCTATGATGAGATTTTAAATGCTAATTCAAATAGCTTAATTTAAAATATTATAATATTTTGAAATTAAATAATTTGTAAACAAAATATTCTTTGTTTGATTTAAACTAAATAAGATTAAAAAAAAGTATTAATAGTTATAATCTAAATATAATTTTTCATTTAGCAGCCCAACCTTTAGTTATAAAGTCCTATAAAAATTCTCTAAATATTTTTAACACAAATATAATTAGAACAGTTAATGTTCTTCAAACTTGTATCAGAATTAATAATTTAAAATCAATTGTTATTGTTACTACTGATAAGTGTTATAAAAATCAAAAAAAAACTTTAAAAAATTGAAATAATTGAAAAAATGATATTTATCACATATGATATTTTTGTCTCAACAGATAAATATGAAAAAAATTATTTTATGTAGATGAATAAATCTCCATTTATTTCTATAGTAATGCCTGTTTACAATGCTGAGTCATTTCTTGAAAGTGCTATATTATCAATTTTAAATCAAACGCATACTAATTTTGAATTTATAATTATAGATGATAAATCAACTGATAATTCATTAACGATTATAAAAAAATTTCAAGAAAAAGATTCTAGAATTAAATTATTAAATGGAGATGGAAGAAATTTAGTAAAGGCTTTAAACAAAGGAATAGTGAAGTCAGAAGGTAAATATATAGCTAGAATGGACTCAGACGATATTAGCCTTCCTAAAAGATTAGAAAGCCAAGTTAAATACATTGAAAAACATAACTTAGACATTTGTGGATGTTATTGTGAATATATAGATGAAGATAATAATAAAATAAAATTTGTTAAATTTCCTATAAGCCATGAAATGTGTTTTTTATCTTTAGCGATAAAAGTGCCTTTTGCTCATCCAAGTGTTTTAATTCGGTCTAAATTTTTAAGTGATAAAAATTTAAAATATGGATTAAATAAATTTGAAAAATCAGAGGATTTTGACCTATGGATTAGAATGTCAAATGCAGGTGCAAAATTTGGTAATATAAATAAAATATTATTTAAATATAGAGTTAGAAATGACTCTCTTTCATCAATCAATAAAAAAAATCTTAAAAAAGATTCGAAAAACCTTACAAATGTATTCTTGAAAGATAATAAAATTAAAATAATACAAATTTTAAATAAAAAGAATTTGAATTTAAATCAAGATGAAGAGATCATAAAGGCGAGACTTGTATTTAAAATATTAAGCTTTAAATTGTTTAAGAGTTTAAGATATTTAAATATCAAAAATATATTATATGGGCTGTTATCTGAATTTAAAAATTTTTAAAAATCCATTTTTCATTTTTCTCTTATTAATTAAAGTAATATTAGCAATATTATTTTCATCAGAATATAATACAGAATTATTCTTACCTTTTCTAAATTCTGTTTCATTAGAAAATTGGAACCCTTGGCAAAGTTATTTTGAAAAAGGTTTATTAGACACATTTCCGTATCACGGATTGATGCTTCTTTTATTAACGCCCTTTGCAGTTTTGGGCAATTTTATTGGTGGGGGAGAATTTCTAATCAAAATACCATTACTAATAGCAGATATTGGAATTTTACTAGTTCTTTTAAAAATGCTACCAAAAAATGAAAATAAGATATTAATTTATTATTTCTTAAATCCAATTGTCATATATGCAACTTATATTCACTCACAATTAGATTTAATCCCCACATCATTATTTTTTATATGTGTTTATTTTTTAACTATTCAAAAGATACGAACCTCTTCAATTTTTTTTGGTTTAGCTATTGCAACTAAGGTTCATGTACTAATAGCAATACCATTAATGGTTTATTATTTGATTAAAAAATTTTCATTAGCTGAAACACTAAAGTATTTTATTTTATCAATACTTGTTGTTTTATTTTTTGATATCCCCTTCATCTTTAGTGATGGCTTTTTCCACATGGTATTGGCTAATCCAAAACAAAATCTATTATTTGACACTTATTACACCATAGGATCTTTAAAATTATTACTTCCAATTTTACTTATTATGGTAGTTTTTTTACATTTATATAATCAAAGTAAGTTAAATCATGATCTCATGTTTTTTTACTTCGGTATATTATTTACATCATTGGTTTTTTTTATTTACCCAGCACCTGCCTGGTATTTGTGGATGATACCTTTTGTATCATTTTTTTTTATAAAAAATCATAATCAACATAAAACAGTAATTCTTTATGCAATATTTTCATTAAGTTACTGCATTTTTTTCATCTTTTTTTATGACAGTGATTACATTGACATAATCTTTTTGAGTCAAGAAGTTAATTTTAAGATAGATGATGAAAATTTAAGAAATGTCTCTTTTACCATTTTAGAAGCTACTTTAATATCAGTAATGTTCGCTTTTTATAGATATGGAATACGAAGTAACTCCATATACAAAAAAAAGACAAACTTGGTAATTGGCATAGGTGGTGATAGCGGTACTGGTAAAACGAGATTATTATCATATTTAGAAAATATTTTAAGAAATAAACTTATCTCAATTGAGGGCGATGGAGAACACAAATGGGAAAGAGGTAATTTAAACTGGGCAAAATTTACACACCTAGACCCAAAAGCCAACTTTATTCACAAACAAGCAGAAGTTATTTCTCTATTAAAAAATGATCAGTCAATTCATAGAAGTGAGTACAACCACAGTACAGGAAAATTTTCAAAACCTGAACTTATTAAACCTAGAGAATTTATAGGTATAGCAGGACTTCATCCCTTTTATTTACCCAAGCTTAGAAAAAAAATTGATTTTAAAATTTACTTAGATACCAATGAAGATCTCAGAAGATATTGGAAAATTATAAGAGACTCAAAAGATAGAGGCTATTCAAAAGAAACTGTTAGTCATCAAATTGAAAGTAGAGTATTGGATGCCAAAAAATATATTTTCCCTCAAAAAGAATTTGCAGACTTAGTTGTTAATTTTTTTCCTATAAATGACTTGACTTCTAATACTTCTGAAGACCCCATTGAAATTGGATTAAAGATTAATTTTGGAGCTAGTATTTCAATTGAAGATTTAATTGACTCATTTAATCCAAATTCTTTTTCATGGGACTATAATGGTGATTTAAATTCACAATATTTAATATTAAACAGTGAACCATCAATTAATTTTGAAACTTTAGCAAAAAATACTATTGAAAATTTGAATGAAATCACAGATCTAAATGCTAAATGGTCTAAAGGTTACGATGGTTTTATTCAATATATATGTTTAAAAATTATTAGCGAAAAGTTAAAAGAAGAATAATTTTATGAAATATAAGGCAATTTTACTAGATATCGATGATACGCTGTACTGCTATGATACTGCTCATTCTTTTGCAATTAAAAATATAATAAAATATTTTCAAAGTGAATTTAAATTAGATAAAGAAACAATCTTATTAAATTATGAAATATCTAGAAAAAAATTTCATTTAAATCTCGATAAAACTGCTTCATCACATAATAGACTTTTATATTTTCAAAATATGTGTGAATTATTAGATATTAACCCTTTAAGTTATTGTAAAAAATTAAATAACTTATATTGGGATAAATTTTTAGAAAACCTTAAAATTTTTGAGGGAGTCTATGAATTATTAGAGAAATATAAAAAAAAAATTTGTTTTATCACAGACTTAACAGCTGATATTCAATATAAAAAAATTGAAAAATTAAATCTTTATAAATATTCTGAAACAATTGTCACGAGTGAAGAGGCTGGTATTGAAAAACCCCATCCGACTATCTTTAATTTAGCACTTAAAAAACTAGGCACTCAAGCAGAAGATGTTTGTATGATAGGTGATAATTTCTATAAAGATATTTGTGGAGCTAAAAACGTACATATAGACTCAATATGGTTTAATCATAAACATATTAATAAAACTTATAATAAAAAAACAATTAAAGAGGTAATTTCATTTACAGAAATATTGGATTTAGTTTGATTGAAATTAATATGTTAAAATTTGAAAATTATAAAAATAATTATTAGCATTCTCGTGTTTAAAAAAGTCTTATATCCAATAAAAAATAAAAATTTGCGAATTCGTCTTTTCCCTTTTTTAATATTAGGATATTTATGGACTTATGGGTATATGGGTGCATTTACAAGAACTGACCCAATCTTACAAATATCTATTTCCTTAATTTTAGTTTTAATAGTAGTTATTTTATTTTACTCCTATAAGAAACTTTTATCAAAAGATCCTGATATAGACCTCATAATCTTAAATTTTAATGATCTTAAGATTTACTTTTTTATCTTAAGTATATCGTTAATTGTTGGCTTTAATTTTATGCTACGCTCATTGATTGGAGATGAATTATCCCATTCTGGACTAGCTCAGCTACATTCAATACAAGGCCTGTTGTTAGTATATGATTACCTTCCCACTTTTATAAAAGAACAAAACATAAGATATTTGATATGGTATATTTCAGCATTAGTACTAATAGTTTCAATCTTATTCATTTACATTATTTATAAGTGGGATAATAAATATAATTTTCTTTTATTATCCATATTAATTTTATTATTTTTCAGATTTTTACTTTTCTATGTAGGCGGTAGAGATCCATATCATCCACCTTTTAGATTATTTCCACTTTGGATTTCAAGCTCGTTTTTTTCTCCGACAAACTTTTCATTTAGACTTCCTGGCCTTATGGCTTTAAGTTTTATTGGATTAATTATTTATAAATCTCTCAAGTTGTATACAAAGTCACCAATTCTTTTGTGTTTATGTATATCTACCATACTTACAATACCTACTTTGTGGAATATATCGCTTATCACTGATTCATCAATATGGGCATCTTTATTTGCAATTTTATTTCTATTGGCATATCAATCTAATCAGTTTCATAAATTCAATTTTTTTGTTTGGTTCTCTTTATTGTCTATTTTTATTTGCATGAGACAATCGCTCATCTTTTTGATTATACCTTTTATTTTCATATATATTTTTGATAAGAAGAAAAAACTTTTAATTAATTGGAAAGAGACTTTTTATGATTTTTCACCTTTTTTAATTTCAGCACCTTTTTTATTTAGAACTTTTTTTTTTGGAAATCCAGCTACAGTAAATTTAGATTCAGAATATCAATGGTCTTTTTTCGAACAGCTGAATTATGCACTCACATCAGATATTTTAATTGATACAATTTTAAAAAACTTTGAAATTTGGTGGATTTTTTTGTTTTTTGTATTTTTTCCATTTAAAAAACATTTTAAAAGTTATTACATAATTATTTTCCTATTTATCTTATGTTCTTTTATAGTCTTCTATTCTATTAGACCAATCTTATGGGGGCATCCTAAATATCTAATAGAGTATGTTGTTCCTTTAATAATTTTAGGAAAAATATCTTTTTTGTCTTTTTTATTAAGAATTGAAAGTCAAAAAATTAATTTTATCTCTCTTTTGTTTTTATCTGGACTTTTATTTTTTAATTTATACACAATCTTTATATCACACAAACATAATAGCTCTTTAGTTAATAATCATTCAATTATATCTTCCCATCCAATTATAGATTACAAAAATGCATTTAGGGTAACTAAAGAATATGGATATTCAGGAAACGCAATTATTTTAGGTAATACTTATGGGGTTATGAATGAAATTTTATACAATTATACACTCACTGAAACAAAACAACATTTTGATCTTCAAAAAAAATATGATTCAAAAAAAGACTTAAATTTAGAGTCTCTTTATCAAGATAATAGAGTAAAAATTATTTTAATTTCTGATTTATTAAGTTTTGGTAGGGGGACGATCCTCAATATAGAAAAAAGACAATTTATTTATGATGAACTCTTAAAGAATGGTTTTAAAGAATGGAAATCTTTTTCAAAAGAAAATACTACATACGATATCATATCATTAGTAAGAATTGATCAAGATGAAAAATAAAGTCCATATCATAATTCCCATGTCAGGAATTGGAAAAAGATTTTTAGATGCTGGTTATCTAGAACCAAAGCCTATGATAAAAGTTGAAGGCATGCCGATGATTGAACATGTATGCAATCTTTTTCCTGGAGAAGATAAATTTACTTTTATATGTAATATTGATCATCTAAATAACACTAATATGAGAGAAGTATTATTGTCTATAAAACCAAATGCTAATATTGTAGCTATACCAAATCATAAAAAAGGGCCTGTTTATGCTGTATCTTTTATTGAAGATTTAATAATTGATGATGAAGAGGTAATTCTTAGTTATTGTGATTTTGGAACATACTGGGATTATAAAAATTTTTTAAATCATACAAGGAATAGAGATGCCGACGGTGCAATAG
>MDTG01302459.1_pt1 | contig 16048 bp, 14 predicted proteins | sample 811421 | NCBI WGS metagenome assembly MDTG01 (sample SAMN05326645, study PRJNA326480) | marine metagenome | isolation source: seawater | place: Pacific Ocean: South East | collected 2011 | reverse complement strand
ATGAATTGATTGATTAATCTTTTCTATCATTTCTAAAAATATTTTATGTTTTATAAATCCTTCTCGTGCTTTGAAGATATGTATGTTGTTTGTTTTAATTGCATTATCATCTATTAAAAGTTCTTCATATAATTTTTCACCAGGTCTAAGTCCAACAATTTTTATTTGAATATCTCCACTGGGATTATTTTGATCTTTTACCTTTAATCCGGATAACTCAATTATTTTTTTTGCTAAATCAAATATTTTGACTGGTTCACCCATATCTAACAAAAATACTTCACAGTTTTTAGCTGAAGAAGTTGAGTCCAAAATTAAATTTGCTGCTTCAGCAATAGTCATAAAGAATCGCGTGACTTCTTTATGAGTTACAGTAACAGGCCCTCCTTTTTCTATTTGCTTTAGAAAAAGAGGTATAATTGAACCGGATGAATTTAATACATTTCCGAATCTAACAATTGAAAAAATAGTACGATCATAATTTTTATATTCTGCATAAGACTGAACATAAATTTCGGCTAATCTTTTGCTAGCACCCATAATATTGGTGGGTCGCACAGCTTTATCAGTTGAAACTAAATGAAATTCCTCAACGTTGTATTTATACGCAGCATTGGCAACATTTATAGTTCCAATGAGATTATTTTTAAGAGATGCAAAAATATTTTTTTCTAACATTGGTACATGCTTATAAGCTGCAGCATGGAAAACATAGTTTGGACGGAATTTCTTGAAAATTAAATCAATTTCATCACGCTGGACAACTGACACTAAAAGTGACTCAATTTTGCTCTTAATTCCCCTATCCTTCATGATTTCAATTAATTCCATCTCTATGGAATAAAGGTTGAATTCACTATTATCTACTAAGACAATTTTACTAGGATTAGAAATAATTAATTGTCTACACAGCTCTGATCCTATTGATCCGCCTGATCCAGTGATTAAAATATTCTTATTGCCATACTTTTTAAGATGATTAGTAGAAATTGTGATCTGTCTGTTAATTATTTCTTCAATATTTAATGGGCGTAAATCTCTTATTGATGTTCTTCCTGATACAATATCAGCGTACATTGGAACACTAATTACCTTGACTGGAAAATTTACTAAGAAATTAATTATTTTTTTTCTCTCAGATAAACCAATACTTGGCAAAGCTAAGATTATTATTTTAATTTTTTTACTATATATCAAATTTTTGAGATCGTTTTTACCGTGTATTTTTAAACCACTGATACTTCTACCTATTATATTTGTATTATCGTCAATAAAACCAACAATTTGATAATCATTTCTAAATCTAAGATCCGAATAAAGTTTTACTCCTGCCTCCCCAGCACCATATATTAATGTCTTAGATTGACTCTCTGTTTTTTCATTTACTTTAATTGAGCCCCTATTACTTATTACGACAGCATATCTAAAAATAATCATTAGATTGTAAAAAATAAGAGGATGTAAAATACCAATTGATCTTGGTAAAAATGGAAGTTTAAGATAAATTAAAATAGCTAGATAAATAAATGCATATAATAAAACGTTAAAACCAATATCAAGAAAATCATCAAGAGAGTTATATTTAAGAATATTACTGTAACCGCCTCGTAAAAAAAAAATAAATAAAATAATGATTGCTGGTAAAATATATAAATAAAATATGTACTCCAAATCAAAATTTATATTTTCGAAAGAAAATGTTCTTATTGAAATAGATAGATAACTGGCAATGAGAGAGATAAGGACATCTACTATAATAATAAATATTGTTATTTGCCTGAAATTAAAATTCATAATAAACAGATTAAATGAATAAATATAAATACGAAATTAAATACTTTTAATAATGCATTTTAATAATGTTTGAAATTATATTAAGGCTTATATCGCTTGTCATTTTAATAATTATACTACCTCTACTAGTATTTGTATCTTTTTTAATATTAATTATTGATAAGAATAATCCTATTTTTATTCAAGAAAGAATGGGTAAAAATAATAAGGTAATTAGGGTTTATAAATTTAGGACCCTTAAGGTCAATGAGGCAACTGGGATAATTCATTCTGTTAGAGTAAATGATGGAAGAATCACCAAGCTAGGAAGTTTTCTAAGAACAAATAATATTGATGAATTGTTGCAAATCATTAATGTTTTAAAAGGAGATATGAATTTTGTTGGGCCAAGACCATTAGCCATAAGTCAAGATCAGACTTATAGGAAAAATATTAGAAATTGGGACGAAAGATATAAGGTTAAACCTGGTATTACAGGGTTAAGTCAGTCTCTTAAATTGAGTGGAGGTGATGACATCAAAAAATATCAACTAATATCAAAAATAGATAGCTACTATGTAAAAAAAAGATCAATTGTGCTTGACTTAAAGATAATATCAAAGACGGTTAAATCTCTTTTTTTTGTTTATTAAGTTTATATTCTTTGACGATCTCATAGATTGTTTCATCCAACAATTGTTCCTTTTTAAAATTAAGTAATTTTGATATTTTATAATCATTAAATACTGCAAGATTTGTCATAACTTTTATTCTACTGGTATTAAGTGGAAATTTTGAATAAATTTTTTCTAACTTAGAAATTATTATGGCTATATTTATTGGAACATAAAAAAAATTTTTATTTTTTTTATTTAGATGGTTACATATTTTATATATGAGGTCTTTAAATAATACTTGGTCGCACAGATTAAAAACTTCGTTATATGCTTTTTTATTTTTAATAATTAAAACAATCGAACTTATAACATTATTAAGGTGAATAAAATTGAAAATTGTTTTTTTACGACCAATATAAAAAAAATATCCTTTATCAATATACTTAGTTAAGAGCGACAAATAATTATTACTCATCTTACTAGATATAATTGGTCCAGGTCTTAAAATTGTATATTTTTTTTCAGAAGACTCTAATTTTTTGGTAACTAAGGTTTCTCCCAAAAGCTTAGTTTTCTCATATTGATTTGTAAAATATAATTTTGATTTCTCACTAATCAATCCTGTTTCTGGGAAACCATATACTCCAACGCTACTTAAAAAGACGAAGTGCTTTATACTACTAGTCTTTAAACACTGATTTAACAAGTTCTCTGTACCTTTTACATGTAAATCTTCCATTTTACTTTCATCTTTTATTTCAGCTGCGCAATGAACGATTACATCGAGATTTTTCAAAAAATCACTTAAATCTTCATTTTTAATTGAAAGATCATTACAGAAAATACTTAAATTATTTTGATTTTCACTAATATCAGCAAAATTATTTCTCACTAAAACATTAACAATATGCCCATCTCGTAAAAGTTTTTCTGTTAAATCTCTCCCTACTAAGCCATTTGCACCTGTAATTCCTATTCTCATAAATTGTTAATACCTAATTTTTATTATATAAACTTAATAATTTCTTTATTTTTCATATGAAAAAAATTGCATATATTTCTGCGTCACCAAATTCTATTTTATGGTTTTTAAAACACGAACTTATATACCTATCAAACAAAACTCAAATTTTTTTATGCACTAACAAAAGTGATGAAATATTATTATTCTGTAAACAAAATAATATCAAGTTTATTGATGTAACGTTCTCTAGGAGAATTTCTTTTTATAGTGACCTTATAAGTATTTTAAAATTAATTAATGTTATAAAAAAAAATAAAATAGAAGTCATTAAATCTATCTCTCTAAAAGCTGGTTTTATTGCAAATATTGTTGGCATTTTTACTGGTGTAAAAACAAGATACCATATAGTAGCAGGCATACCATGGCTAAGAAAAAATACGTTAATAAAATTATTTTCATATGTATATGAAATGCCTACCATGTGGTTAAGTACACATATTCAAACTGACTCTAAAGAGCAAAAAAAAATTTTAAATAAATACTATGGAATTAAAAATAAAGTTTTTGTAATCAATAATGGATCAATTTCAGGCGTACCTGATAATCAAATAGATAATAAAAATGCTTTAAGAAATAGAAAAAGACTTAGGAAAATATTTAAGTTTAATGAAAATGTAAAAATATTAATCTTTATCGGAAGAATTTGTAAAGATAAAGGTATTAACGAATTACTTAGTGCGTTTAATAAAATTTCTAAAGAAAATAACTCAATTAATTTAGTATTACTTGGATTATTTGAAGAAAAATTTGACAAAATTTCAAATTCTTCTCTTGAAATTATCAAAAGCAATAAAAATGTCATTCATATTAATCATAGAAAAAATGTTTATCCATATATTCATATGTCTGATTTGCTAATTATTCCAAGTTATGGGGAAGGCTTTGGCAATGTTGTGATCGAGGCTGGTGCATGTTCTAAACCAGTTTTAGGCACAAAAGTATGTGGGCTTAACGAGTCGATCATAGACGGCTATAATGGAATTAAAGTAAATTCTCATTCTGAACAAGAATTGATTGCGGGCATAAATACTATCTTAAATGATAACAGTTTATATAAGAAATTATCTAAAAACGGTCTAATGAATGTTAAAAACAATTTTAAACAGTCTTCAATAATTAATGCCTCAAAAAATAAAATGTTATCTATTATACAATAAACTATTTTTTTTAATCGATGAATTTATAGAACATAAAATTATAATTAATAATTGGAATGTTATAAAACAAGCTGCGGGATAATGAAAATTTACTAAAAGAAAGAGCATAACAAAAAATATCTTCTTTAGATTGTTCATCTCTAAAGGAAGTGCATAATATGTTATTTTTGATAATACAAATAATAAAATAGTTAGACCGATTAATCCATATTCTCTTAGAATTGATAAATAAAACCATTCATGTGATATACTGTAGCCTTTGTCGTACATGCCAAAAATTAGAGAAAATACATTATAATTCATAAGATCATTTATTTGTCTTAATAATTGGCCTTCTCTAAATAGGAGCACCTTAAAATAGGTAGGCGATAATTTATAGAAGTAGGCATTATCACTAAATAAAATTATCAAATAAAATATGAAAAAAAATAATAAAATAAATAGAGGCAACTTAAATCTAAAATTACCCAAGAAGATAAAACCTATAATAAAAAATAAAATACCAGAATAGCTTTGACTTATGAATAAACCAATTAATCCAATTGTAAAATAAACATCAATTTTTTTGCTATTAATTAAGTATATAATGAGCAAGAAACTTGTAAATATGCCATTAGGCTGAGGATAAAATAAAAGGCCATATGGTCGATATCCTAAAGGCCCAGAACTATTTTTACTATTAAATTCTATGAAAGAGTCATTTAAATAAAAAATCTCTGATGCAGACATATTTAAAAAAATAACACATAAATATTCATAAGATGTTATAACTGAGGCAAATACAAGAAGGTATTTTATAATTCTCAAATAAGTATTTTTATTTTGCATCAATTCGATGCCAAGAATATTTCTAAAAATTATTATTCCTGGAATAAGCAGTAAAAAACCGTAGACAAATTGAAACTTTTTTAGAGATTGGAGTATATTTAGATTATATTCTCCTATAAAGGACTTCAAAATAAGTAATAAAATAATCAATACGATAAAGAGAAAATAAGGCAAAAATCTTTTAAAAATTGGATCTGATTGCATTGAAAAATAAAAAAAGACGATTGCTAAAATTGATAAAGTATACGGGTTAAAAATATAGTAAAAATCTGATTTAATAAAAAATATTGAATATATAAACTGAAACAAGATTATTGAATAAAAGGAAATATTTCTAATCATTGATTATCTTTTTAAAATTTTTAGTATCGTATTTTTATTAAATGGAAATAAAAGTAATAAAAATAAAATAAAATATTTTAGATCTAAATAAAATATCTTTAATAGAACCTTTCTGGCAGATTTTATCTCATCTGAATAGATAAAGCTTATCGCTTCATAATAGTATGTTTTATTTATAGCGTAACTTAAATTTTTTCTGTATTTCTCTATGATACTTGGATCTCTTTTTTGAAGCTCATTAATTGTAAATAAATGTTCTTCAGGAATTATATCCATTAAGCTATTTGTAAGTGATCTATCGTGAACTCTGCTATTGCCAATAACCTCTGAGATAACGCCTATGTCATGCTGAAGAGATATCTTCATGAATAAATTATAATCTGGACTATATTGTAATGTTTTATTAAATCTATAATTAAAATAAGTAAAAATTTTCTTACTGATCATCACCGTATTCATATGAATTTCATAATCTAATAATAAATTGCTAAAGATATTGCCAGTGCTATTCTTTGCTTTTCTTACCCATATAGTTTTATTGCCTTTAAAAAATTTAATACTTCCGTAACACATTAATAAATTTTTCTTAGTCATTAAATTAATCTGTTTATAAAATTTATTGTTTTCATAAATATCATCTACATCAAGAAAAGTAATGTAATCACCACTAGTTTTTTTAATTGCCTTACTTCTTGCTTCACCAAGACTAGTAGTATTTTTTGAATAATAATATTTTAATTTTTTATCATAAGATTTTGCAATATCTGAGGATTTGTCATTTGAATTATTGTCCCAAAATATGATTTCAAAGTTTTGATAGCTTTGAGAATAAACTGAGTCAATTGCTTCTTTCAAATATTTTTCACCATTATAGCAATTGATAATTACACTTATTAATGGTTGAGAGTTCATAATATTAATAATCTATTTACGCACATGTATTAAGATGATTATACTTTAATAATATTTAAAGTGAATAAGCAAATATAGTCAGTAAGAAAACATTTAAAATGAAAAAAAAATTATCTACAGCAATTTTAATTGACAACAATCAAATAAAAGAATGGCAAAAAGCTTCTCTTGAAAATATTAGAGACTTAATAAATATTAAAATTATTTTAAATTGTAAGAATAATAAAACTTTGAAGAAGCCAATTACAAATTTCTTTTATTATTTGCTAAATATTTTCACGTTAAGAAATAAACTAACCAAAAATAGAGAATACCTTGAAGAAAAAGCTGCATGGACTGATTTTTATGCTTTACAAGACGGGCATTGGCAATGTCTTCCAGACAAAATAGTAAACAAAATTAAATCGAACAAAATTGATTTGATTATTAAATTTGGCATGGGTTTGCTTGATGTTAACGGTAGCAAACTCAATACTCCCGTATTCTCATTTCACCACGGTGACCCATCAAAGTATCGAGGTAGACCACCATCATTTTATGAAATACTAAATAAGGAAAAAAATGTAGGCACAGTAATACAAAAATTAAATAACAAAATTGATAGTGGTGAAATTGTGGCTATTAGTTATTCTAAAATTGACCATTATTCTTACAAAAAAACACTATTGAATTTATTTAATAATTCACAATATTTATTAAGGAAAGCTGTTATAAATTTTATAAATAAAAATGATTTAAAAATTTCTGGCAATGGAAAACTTTATAAATTACCAAGCAATTTTCTAGTAATAAAATTTATATTTATTTTATTTTATAGAAAGATCAGAAGATATTATTACGGAATATTTATAGAAAAAAAGTGGAATTTTGTAGTTTTTAATTATCAAAATTTAAAAAGTAATCAAATATTAGATAAGTTGAATAAGTCTAACAAGATTTATGAAAAATTTGGTAAATCTCCAGAGATAATTAATCCTTATATTTTTTATGCAGATCCATTTTATTCAAGTGACGGCAAGCATATTTATGCTGAAGCATTAAATAAGAAAAATGGATTAGGAGAAATTGCAAAGTTTTCAGCAACTAAATTAAGTCTCAAGGATATAATTTTAAAAGGTAGTGGACATTTCGCATATCCTCAGTGCTTAGACTATAATAACCAGCAATGGATATTGCCTGAAATATCTGCACATTCAAAACAAAAAATTTTTAATATTTCTAATGATTCAATTATTAACCTAGATGTAGAAGATCAACCTTTACTAATAGACGCAACAATTTTCAATTATAAAAATAAATTTTATCTATTTTGTGGTAAGCAAAACAATTGCCTAGATAATTTATTTTTATATGTTTCAGATAAGTTGGTTGGACCTTATTATAAGCATCCTTGTAATCCAATTGTTTCTAATCCTATTAATGCGAGAATGGCTGGAAATATTTTAAATAAGGACGGTAAATTATATCGCTTTGGTCAAGACAATTGTTTTAGATATGGAAAACAAATTATTGTTAGCGAAATCTTAGAGATCACTGAGCAGGACTACAGAGAAGAAGTGATTGGTGATATCTACTTCTTCAACAAAGACGGCACACATACAATTAATTTCTTTGAAAATAATGTTCTTATGGATTATTACGAAGAAAAGTTTTCGTTCCTTGCAGGATACAGAAGATTACTTGGAAAATTTAATAACAATTATTAAGAAAATTATATAATATGTTCATATTGCATTTGAAATTTTTAAAAAAACTCAATTATTAAGAAAATATTAACTAGTATTGCCAAGGAATTTGACCGGATAAATATAAATCATTTAATAAATCTTTATCTCGCTTTGTGTCCATGCATTGCCAAAAGCCATCATGTTTGTATGCTTTTAACTCTGAAGCTTTGGATAAACTTTCTAAAGGATTTTTTTCAAGTATTGTTTTATCGTCTTCTAGATAATCAAAAATGGATTTATTAAAAACAAAAAAACCTCCATTAATCCATCCACTTTTTATTTGAGGTTTTTCTTGGAAATTTGATACATTGCCAGAATTATCATCATCAATTTCAAGTTCTCCAAACCTGGCAATAGGCCTTACAGCTGTAACAGTTGCGATTTTTCCGTGACTTTGATGAAATTCAACAAGCTTATGAAGATTTATGTTTGCGAGACCATCTCCGTATGTAAGCATAAAAGTTTCATCATTTATAAATTTTTTCATTCTTTTTAATCGTCCGCCTGTCATTGAGTTTAGTCCTGTATCAATTAGGTTAACTTTCCAATTATTTATTTTTTGATTAAATATTTTTGTTTTACCATTACTGAAATCAATTGAAAAATCAGAATTTAGCATTTTGAATCTTGCAAAATAATCCTTAATAAAATCTGATTTGTAACCTAGCGCTAGATAAAATTCATTAAAATTGAAAGATGAAAAAATCTCCATTAAGTGTATGAGTATTGGTTTGTCACCAATTTCAACCATTGGTTTTGGAATTGATACAGTTTCCTCTGATAATCTGGTGCCAAAACCTCCTGCTAGTATTACAACCTTCATAATGTTATTCCCAATTATATTCTATTTGGTCGAGTTCTTTGGTTTCAACTTCTTTAGAGTCGTGCAATATTGAACTAATATTTAATACTAAATTGTTTTCTTGTCCAAGGCCTTTGAAACCAAACCATATTTTTGGTGGAACGGTAATTCTAACGTAATTATCCACTCCAATAATATATTCTTTTTTAATATCTAAACTAGAATTAAAAAAAACAAATTTCACATTTCCGACTGGTACAACCAAATTCATTGTCATCTTATTATGTTTTTTCCAGCCCTTAATTGATTGTGGTTTTATCCAACTAAAGTAGGCTTCACCAAATCTTATAAACGCATCTTCATTCTCTTTCAATACGTGCATCACGTTACCATTTACAGTTTCTATTTCTGATAGTTTTTTGTCAGTTATGCTATCTAAAATATTATTTATCATTTGTATTAATTTTATATAATTTCATGAATTCAAAAATTTGTTCTCTAGTTATTTGAGATATATTTTTTTTGTCTTCATAATATTTTTTATACCATTCTGCTGTAAATTTTACAGTAGTGTGAAAATCTAATGTTGGCTTCCACGATAATTCTTGGAGTGCTCTATCACAATTTAATTTTAGCAAATTTGACTCATATGGACCTGCACTTTTTGAAGATGCATCGATCCAACTGACTTTTTCCCAAAAAGTTGACATTTTTTTTACTAAGTCTTTCACAGTATAATTATGATCAGATGATGGACCAAAATTAAATGATTTACCTAAAATATTTGAATTTTCACTCATTTTTATCGCTAATTGTAGATAACCTCCAAGAGGCTCCAATACATGCTGCCAAGGTCTAGTTGAATTTGGATTTCTGAGTTTAACTGATTTTGATTTTGACCAACTTTTAATACAATCAGGAATAATTCTATCTTCCGCCCAATCACCACCTCCAATTACATTACCTGCTCGAGCTGAAGCAATCTTTATATTTTTTTTATCTTTTTCAAAATAAGATCTTATATATGAACTAATTGCAATCTCTGCTGCACCTTTTGAAGCACTGTAGGGGTCTGGACCACCAAGCCTATCATTTTCGCGATACCCCCATTCCCATTCAACATTATCGTAGCACTTATCGCTAGTAATAATTACCGCAATACAATTATTTTTTAAATTAGTTAGTGACTCTAGTACATTTACGGTTCCTAATAAGTTTGTTTTCCATGTTTGAATTGGATCATTATAGGATTTCTTAACTAATGATTGTGCAGCTAAATGAAACACATAGTCAGGTTTATTAGCTTTTATAATATTATTTAGTTTTTGAAATTTTGTTATATCAACATCATAACTTTTTATTTTTTTGTTTAGGTCATTTGCTTTATAGTTTGAAGGCCTAGTAGGAATACCTTTTGAAACTCCAATAATATTTGCTCCCAACTCATTTAGCCAAAATGTAAGCCAGGATCCTTTGAAGCCTGTATGACCTGTGACCAAAACTTTCTTTTTGTTAAATGTCTTTAAGAATTTATTTCTATTCTTTTTAATATCCATGGTTAATTTATTTAGATTGTGAAATTCTATCAATTTCTTCAATTAAAGGACTCCACATTGATTTTATATTTTTATAATCTCCTATAAATAATTTTTCATAATTACTATACATTTCATTACTAATATTTTTTTTTATTTGAGGAAATTTTTTTTCCGACAAATTTATTACTTGGCAATTAAGATAAGATTGAATTGACAAAATATCATGATGATTGCGAAGTAATTTATTAGTTGAGAGAAGCACTATATTCTTTTTTAGCATAATACCAAATGAAATTGCAGTACTAGAAAATGTAACAATTAGATCAGAAATTCTTGAATATTCCATAGTTTTGCCATAGATAATTTCTCTTTTATTAAAAGGGTTTGACATATACTTATACCGAGGGTGACCCATGATTAAAACTTTAAATCCATAGCTGTTTTCAAGATAAGCAAAAAAATTATTTAATCGTTGATAGTAAATATTTTTATTTAATATAAGTCCCAATTCGATTATATCTGGATGGTCAGGGAAAGCCTGATCAATGAATATTGCAATTTTTTCTTTTGAATTATAGATATTATTTATTTTTGAATTATTTTTTAATAACTCTGCATCTGTAGAATAGGATTGTATTATTTTTGTGCTTTTACCTATTAAATGTTTAAATTGATTAATACCATCGTCCCCACCAAACAATACAATACCATTAATTTTTTCTTTCTTAATTTTGTTTTTGATTAGAAGTTTATGAAATAATTTTTTTACACCAAAAATACTTAAATTAGTATTTATTTTAATTAATAATCTTTTAAATCTTTGTTTTAAAATGGTGCTTGGAAGGTAATTCATAAGAAGAATATATGTAAGTCTTTTATTTTTTGTTAAAAAGTTTATTAACTCACTAGTAGGATATCTAAGTAGTAATAATGTTATATCCGATGACGAAGTCTTTATGTACTCTTTAAATTCTTTTTTATTTTCAAACTCAATATGAAATTCTGATGTAATATTATGTATATTTAAATCTCTAAAAAACAAATTTCTTACGTTTAAAATTACGATTTCATAATTTTTTTCCCAATATTCAATATTAAGCTTTTCTTTTACAAATGTACTATATGCTTGATCAATTATAATTTCTATTTTCATTTATATAATTTTAGAATATCTATAAAAGCTATCAGATATTTGATATTTTTTTTGCTAAAATCATTGATTTTAAAGAATCATCTAGATCATTTCTTTTGGGCATTTCTTTTTTTCTTACACAATCAATAAAATATCGATTTTGACTATAAAGGCCAGGTTTAAATTTGGTATCAATTTTTGGTACTATGAATAATTTTTCTTTGCCAGAAGAGAAAATAATTTTTCCTTTTTCTAAAGGACTAAAAACAATTTTAAAATTATTTCCATATAATGTTATTGAATAATTCCCTGGACTCATCCAATTAGAGATGAAATGACCAGATATTCCATTTTTAAATAATAATAATGAATTTATAGAGTCTGGATGCAATCTTTCATTAATTTTTTTACTAATGGTATTAATTCTTACTACATCACCTCCAAAAAAAATAAACAAATTTATACAATGAATACAATTTGCATAAATCCATTTTCTAAGTACTTTTTGTGAAAATTTTCCTTTTGCTTTAATAGACTTAAAATGCTCGGGTGCTTCAATTACGATCGAAATTAATCCACCATTTTTCTCAATAAATTTTTTTGCTTTATTAAAAATTCCATAATAACTTTTTTGAAATCCTACCATAGCAATTAATTTATTTCTCATTGCTAAAGATGATAACTCTCTAGTTTCAACAACACTAAGACCCGGTGGTTTTTCAATAAAAATATTGATCTTTTTTTTTAAAAGATATTTAGATATGTTAAAAATTGTATCAACTGAAGTTGAAACGAAAATTGCATCCAAATCATTTTCTTTGATCATTATTTTGTAGTCATCATAGGAATTTGGAATATTAAATTTTTTTCTGATCTTTTCTCTTCTCTCATTTCCACTTTTTGTTGATGAAATTGCCTTTAAAGTGATATCTTTGAATGATTTGAGAACTTCAAGGTGCATTTGTGCCATTCTAGAAGATCCAATAATTCCTATTTTAAGTTTTGAGAACATAACTTAAGCAAATTTATATAATTTATTTTTTTGTTTTTTTGTTAATTTCAAATTTACAAATTTATTTTGTTTATTAAATGATTTATAAATTCCAATGGTAGTTTCTAAGCTTTTGTAGCCATCCAATCCATCACAACTTGTTTTTTTATTAGATAATATTTCTTTTATAGAGGCAGTGCACGCATTAATGATATTAAATTCCTTCATGTCAAACTTGACTTTAATTAGTTTTGGTCTTCGCTGAAAAGATTGATTTCGGTCCAGTACTTTTCTTTTATACACATCACATTTATTACTTTTCTCATCAATTGTAATTCTTCCGTATTCGCCTGTGATTTTCATAAAGAAGGGCGTTCCAAAATCTTCTGACATATCAAAGAAAACTCTTGTTTTATCTTTGAGTATTAACATACCAAAAGCACCAGGATCTACATATGATTGACCTCTTGGATTAGTTGTCCCTGTTTTATCAATAACGCCACAAACTCTGTCTATTTCACTATTAGTTAAAAATCTAATTAAATCCCAATGATGACCTCCGTTAGAACCTAGTTGACCCCCAGCCATTTCTATTGTGATATTTTTTATTTTTCCGATGGTACCTTTTTCAATTATTTTTTTTATATTTTTATAAAAAGTAAACCACCTTTTTGAGTGATTTATAGTTAATTTTGTTTTGTTTTTCTTGCAAGTTACAATCATCTTGCTAGCATCATTTAATGACGTTGCAATTGGTTTCTCACAAATTATACGTTTAATACCATTATTTGAGGCAAAATTTACTATATTTGCATGAGAATTTGCTGTTGTGGCTACAATTAATAAATCAATTTTCTCTGAATTAATTAGTTTTTTATAATCAGTATATTTATTTTTAAGGTTATCAATTTTTGCTAATTTTGCTTTATTGACATCACACACAGATATTAATTTAACTGATTTTAATTTTGAAATAGCTTCAACGTGTCTGACTCCCATAGGACCTAAGCCAATAACTGCTACTTTCTTAATCATATTTACTTATAAGTAATTTTTTGTGACTTCTTAATTTTCGATGATTTCCTGATACTATCGATAACTTCTTGAATTTTGTATCCATCATAAAAATTAGCACCTTCATATTTTCTATTAGTAATTAATGTATCAATCAAGCTTTCTACTTGACGGAAAAAGGCTGCTCTCCAAATGCTGCCTGAAATCCATGACTTTTTAAGTAGTAAATCTTTTTCTGTTAAATTATGTTTAGCGGTTGTTTTTCTGACGAATTTAAGATCTTCCTCTCCTTCAAGAAATAAAGAGCCCTTTTCAGCATAGATATTTATCATTGAAGCTTTCCATCCAATTGCCACGCTTGAGATATTAAGTGTGCATATAATATTTTTTTTAAATTTTATAAGAATTTGAGCAATTTCTTCAGCAGTTGTTTTCTTATTTTTATTATTTTTGTCTCTTAATTCTTTGTTATAAACATTTGTGTTAGCATAAACTTCTATTGGATCACCAAACCACCATTTTAACAAATCAAGCTGATGAGAACCCATTGCATTTAAAACTCCACCACCATCATTAGTTGATGACCACCAGTTGTAATTTGGCTTATTCTGTATTCTACTAGAAAAATCATAACTCATATTAACTGAGATCACTTTACCGAGATCATTGCCTAATAAAAAATTTTTAATAATTTTTCGAGCTGGTTGAAATCTTAATTGATAACCAACAGCATTTATAAGTTTATTTTTTTTTGCTTTTTTATACAAAAGATATGCATCATCCTTGTTACATGTAAAGGGTTTCTCACAAAGAACATGCTTTCTAGCATCTAGTGCTTCATTTGTATATTTATATTGAAGACTGGGTGCTAAGGAAATTGAAACTAGATCTATATTTTTATCATTCAAAAGTTCTTTATAAGATTTAAATTGTTTTTGTACATTATATATTTTAGAAAGATGGCTTACTTTTTTTTTATTTCTTCCATAAATTGTATAAATATTTGCGTTTTCACATTCATGGAAGGCAGGTAAATGAGTTTCAGCTCCGAATCCTGTTCCAATTATTGCTACATTAATATTTTTTTTGTTAGGCTTGTTTTTCATCAATATATTCCTTTAACATTTCAAATGCTCCCATCGCAGCTTTATTTTGTGACTCATATGTAGCGCCTGCTACATGAGGTGTAACGATTATTCTACCATTCATAATAAATTTCATTAAAGACGATGAAAATTGATTTGCAGTGACTTCATTAGAAAGAACATCAAGAGATACTTTAATATCCTTTCTACTATTTAAAATATCTGCAAGGTCGTCTTCATTAATTAATTCTCCTCGTGATGAATTAACAATAAGTGCATTTTTTTTTGTTCTTGATAGGAGACTTTTTTCTATTAAGTGGTAGGTTGATTTATTTAACGTACAACATATCACTATAATATCAGATGACTCAAACAAGAGACTAAGATCTTCTTCCTTTGTATAGTCATGATTATTAATATAAGGATCGTAATATGTTACGATCGCTTCAAATGAGTCGCACCATTTTGCGACATTTGTGCCATTTCTTCCTAGGCCAATAATTCCAACTTTTTTACCTATTAATTCATTACCTCTCATCAAATCTTCATTTTGCCTCCACCTATGATTTTTTACTTCGTTTATAGCATAATCAATTCTTCTCAGGCCGTTTAATATCATTAAAAATGTAAATTCTGAACTTGCTCGAATAGAAGATAAGGTTTTTATATTATCTAAAAGACCTTTAACTAGTACTTTTTTATTCTTACATTCTTCAAGATTTATATGATTGGTACCTGTAGACGGAGTTATAATTATTTCCAATGAGCTGAATTGATTTAAAACTTTTTTATCAATAGTAAATGATTGACCAGGATTTGGTATCCAATATTTAAAGTCCTTTACATCCCCCAATTCTTTGTAGTTCCATATTTCTCTATACTCAGTTGAAGTTAGCATATCTAATTGATTTTTTGCTTCTTCTAAAAATGAAAATGGTGCAGAAAAGAGTAAATTATTGTTCAAAGTAAATCTAATTGTTTTTTAAAAAATTATTTAATCTGAATATCTCATTACCTTGTGACACAATTAACTTAAACTCATCGGGCGATGCACTTAAAGTATGATCTCGAATAACCTGAGAAGATTTATTTAATGTGAAATGTTT
>MDTG01221764.1_pt1 | contig 16048 bp, 16 predicted proteins | sample 811421 | NCBI WGS metagenome assembly MDTG01 (sample SAMN05326645, study PRJNA326480) | marine metagenome | isolation source: seawater | place: Pacific Ocean: South East | collected 2011 | reverse complement strand
TGTCTGATGCCAATTTCTATTTGGCCATTAGAAGCGTAGACTTCTTTCAGACTTATATCATTTGCTTGCAGACTTTCAATCAAATTTAAGATTTTTGCATCATGTTTTGGCTCTACCTTCTTAAATTTTTTACTTTGAAAATTTGCATAATTTGAATTGATACTAAATGAAAAATTTATATCTTCTTTATTACCAACGTATATCGAAGCTCCTAGAATATCATTTTCGTATTTATACCCTATATAGCTATTTGAAAATTCACTGTTAGTTATTCCGAATCTGCCTTCAAAATTAGACGAGCTTAAATCTGCAATTAAATTATGATTTCCTTTTGAGTAAACGATTGAAGAGAAAATTCCAACCTCTTCGCCTGAAAAATAATCTTTGATATCAAACTCACCTACTGTCGCCCCATATCTATAATTCCTATCTTTAAAACCGTCATTGAAACTTATTAGAGGATTTCTAATTGTATTTTTATCTGCATATATTCCCCAACCCATGCCTAATGAGAAATCAAATGCTCCAATTTTTTTACTTCCTACAATGTACTCGCCAGAAAAAAGACCTGTACCTGCAAAATCACTCATACCTATAGCAAATTGAGGCATATCTTTTGTTTCATTAAGAATCTTAAGCTTCAGATTAAATCCCTTATCTTTATAGGATTGGCCCAAAGATGCAGGGTAATCTAAGTTAAAAAGATCTGCATAGAATAATGAAACTTCAAACCATTCATATGGTTGCGCAGCTAAATTAAGTCTTCGGAAATCTGTATTATTTGATAAAGAAAGGGCAAGGGTGCCTTCTTGATAGAATCTTGCAGTTGGAGAATAATTAACACCCACTGTTCCAAATGAATTTAGGTTATGTGGAAGCATATTATTTGAAACAAGAGAGAGGACTAAAATTAATATAAAAAGTCTCATAATTTAATCTCTGCTAAATATATCCCTAGTGAAAACCTTATCTTTCAAATTTTTGATCTTATTGTCTATTCTGTTGGCAATAATTAGTTCTGACTTCTTAATAAATTCATTAAAATCATCTTCGATTATTAGACCTTCGATATTTTTTTTACTTAAACTTGGCTCATAAACTATTATTTTGTGTCTATTATTTTGCAAAATATTAATTACATCTAAAATCGACGACTCCCTAAAATTATCCGCTTCTGTTTTCATCAATAGTCTATAAATCCCAATTGTTTTACCTTGAGCAATAGAATCAATTTTTTTTGCAATGAATTCTTTTCTTGTTAAATTGGCATCTACTATTGAGGTAATAAGTTTTTGAGGGATGTTATTATAATTTGCTAGAAGTTGTTTAGTATCCTTGGGCAAACAATAACCACCATAACCGAAAGATGGATTGTTATAATAATCACCAATTCTATTATCAGCACTTACACCCTGAATTATATTCCTAGTGTTAAGATTTCTCTCCAAGCTATAACTATCCAGTTCATTGAAAAACGAGATTCTCATAGCTAAATATGTATTTGAAAAAAGTTTTATTGCCTCAGCTTCAGATGCGCTTGTTATGAAGCAAGGTGTATCTGCTTGATGAAAACATTTAATAAATTTATTAAATTTTTCACAATTTTTTTTATTTCCTCCAGTTATATTTCTGGAGGGATTTCTTGCATCAACAAGTGAACTCCCCTCCCTTAAGAATTCTGGTGAAAAAACTATATTTAGATTGGGGTATTTTTTTATTAATTTTTCTGTAAAACCAACTGGAACTGTTGATTTTATGACAATTAAATTCCTGTAATCTTTTTTACTGATTGATTCTATTTTGTCTTCCAAAATTTTTAGATCAAAATAATTCGTTTTTGTATTATAGTTGGTCGGCAAACAAACAATAATGAAGCTGAAGTTATTAAGTTCTTCAGCGTTATATATAAATATATTTTTTTTATTTTTGCTAAGAGCCTCGTTAATTAATTTGTCTTCAAGTATGCTTTTATTCTCTTTTAATGCATTTATTTTATTTTCGTCTATTTCATCTATGTAAGTAGGGTATTTATCTGATATTAAACAAGCATATGAAGTTCCAACATAACCTGCGCCAAGTATCAATATTTTTGTATTTATCAATATATCCCCTTATTAAAAAGTGAAGGTATTGTTTTGAATATTATCATAAGGTCTCCAATAAGACTGTTATCATCTATATAGCGTAGATCAAACTCGACTCTTTTTTTCATGCCATCTAAGTCATCTCCACCCCTATATCCATTAATTTGGGCTAGACCAGTCAGGCCTGGCGTAATATTATATCTTTTTTCATAATTCTGTATTTTTGTAATAAATCTTTTGTCAAAAGCAGGAGCATGAGGCCTTGGTCCAACGACAGACATTTCACTTCTGATAATATTAATTAATTGAGGCAATTCATCTAGCGAGGTTTTTCTAAGAAACTCTCCAAAACGCGTAATTCTTTTGTCATTTTCTTTTGTCTGAACATAGACAGATTCATCATGCAATTTCATTGATCTAAACTTATACATCAAAAAAACATTCATATTTTTACCATTTCTTTTTTGCTTATAAAGAACAGGGCCTTCAGATTCTATTTTGATTAAGATGGCAATAATTAATATTAGTGGTGATGCAATAATTAAAACTAAACTACATGAAACAACGTCAAATAACCTTTTCATTGATGTTTAATTTCTTGTTCTTATTAAATCTACAGAATTTAAAAAACTTGAAAACGGAAATATCTGTACAATTATTTTATTTCCCTTGATGAGGTCAAAAGGATCAGTAACTTCAAGCAAACTACCATCGCTGAAACATATCCGTTCACCGCTCCAAGATACACTTGAATCTGTAGAGAATACACCAGGTCCTGAACAGCCTATTATCATTAAAAGTAGACACCAAATGGAAAATTTTTTAATCATATTTATGTGTATTTTTTTATTATACTCTTAAATTTTTCTTCTATTGATTTTGCAGAAAAGTTTTTATCAGCATAATCTTTTGCATTCGACGACATTAATTTAATTGAATCGCCTTGTATCATGCTTGAAAGGTTTTTTTCCAATTCTTTAAAGTTTTTTGGAGAAGAAATTAAACCACATTTATTTTTGTCTATGTTTCTAGAAGCTAGATTTTCTTTAGGGCCATGCATAAGTATAGGTTTGCCAGCACAAAGATAGCTTAAAACTTTTGAAGGCACTGAGTATATGCCAGCATCATCCTCAAGTAATGCTATGCATATATCACTGCTACTTAAAACCTCAGCGAATCTCTCAAAGGGCTGTAAATCCATAAGAAGTATATTTGATGGCAAATTATTTTTCTTTAGATATTCAAAACCTACACCTGATGCAATAATTAAAAATTCGATTTCCTTAAAGTTTCTCGCAAGCCTTATTAAGTGATCAGGGTTATGTTTAAACCCAAGAGTACCTGAATATAGTACTCTGAATTTTTCTGGGTCTAAGTTATTTTCTGCAGACCATTTATTCGACTTTCCATGTAATTCACTGCTATCCACGATACCCCAGTTTTCTATAACGTGAACATTATCCAAATTAAGATTCATATCTTCTAATACACTTAAAAAGTCTTCTGATATGACAATTATTGAATCTGAATCTTTTAGAAGTTTTCTTTCTAAATTCTTGTAATAAAGGCCAATCAAAGATCCAATAAATCCTAATTTCTTTTTGAGAATATTTGGCACTGCCTCAGAATATAAATCTTGAACCCAAAATATAAATTTGGAGTTTACTTGCTTGGCAGCATCAATAGCAAATTTTTGTGCATCTGGAGGTGTATTGCTGGAGAAGATGAAATCAGGTTTTTCATTTTTAATTAGGGCACTAAGGCTTTTTCCGTATTCAATATCACCAAAATATCTTTTTATAAAGTTACCTTTATCATAGGGTTCTTTATTTCTTATGCCTACGAACTTAAAGTTATCACTTTGCATCTTTCCTTTAGGTCCTATATCATCTGCAAAATATGAATGAATAACTTCATAACCATTTTGTGAAAGCAAATCAGATAACTTTGTAGTGAATGGATGACCTGCATAGTCATGAATTAATATTTTAATCATTAGTTTTTTGATGAATTTTTTTTATATCGTATTGGTAAATTTTATTTTTTGTTAATTCTATATCAGTTTTAGAAGGTGTAAATCTTTCTTGTGGAAATACTGAAGCCAAAAGGATTAAATGTATAATTACTAGAAAAAAAGATAAAAATAACCAAAACCTAATTGAAAAAATATTATCTAAATCTTGTGTATAAAATATAGACATATCTACATTTTAGCTCTATTTATTGATTAATAAAGTTTTAAAGCAAAAAATAATATTGCAGTAAATCAAGACTATATTTATGTCGGCTGGTTGGTCTATAAAAAGTATCAATGATGAAGTTCTTATTGGAAAGCTAAATAGAATAAACTTAAATAAGCGCTATCATAAAGGGCAAAATCTCCTTTTTTGAGAGATTCATAGCAATCCTGATCACTTTGTATGCTTGAGCGAAAACGACTATGATGGAGCAACCATTAATCTAACCTTATCAAGCTTTTTCTTTACTCAAATAGACTTCATAGATAAAGCTAATATCTGTTATCTTAATTAATCTAATTCTTCTAAATTATTATTTATATACTCTGATACCATCATGCATAACCTTTTAATATCTTTCATGACAAGAAGATAGTCTTCACTGTTACAATTGTAAGGATCTGGTATTAGAGTAGAAGGCTCAAGAAAATTAAACATCTTAATTGATTGTCTTCTTCCATAATTATCTATTAGAGTCTTAAATACTTTGAAATCCAATGCTAAAGTTAGCTTGCTTTCCATGATCATGGTGCTTGTAATTTCCTGTGGTACAAATAGTTCTGCATTATATCCTTCATCTTCAAGAAATTTTTTTGATCTTTTGTCCATTGTTGAGGTGACCATTGGGGAGATGCCTGCGGATGTAACATTGATATTTTCACTCGTTAAAGATTGCAATAGTTTTTCAGCAACAGGAGATCTGCAGTAATTAGCAAAACAAACAACTTGTATTTTAGTAATTTTTGACATTTTGTTTAAGCATGAAGTACCCAAATATCAAACCTGTTAAAATTGAGTCATGATTGAGTTTCAAAAAATTATCAGAAACTGATGTTGCAGCAAAAGTAATCAATGAAATCATAATTGTAAAATTTACAACATCGCCTTGGTTATTTACAAAGAAGGCGATGCTCTCAAGGATAAGTTTAATTACCAGGAAGAGTATGAGTGCTAGGAATGGATATCCATAATTATATGCAATTGAGAGAAATAAGGAATCTACTGAATTGAAATAAACTCCACCTATGAATAATGTTTTATTTGCCCCAAGACCTTCACCAAAAAATCCAAAATATTCCAGAACAGAAAAATCCATAACACGCAGAAATACATCTAGACGAGTTATGTCACCTATTTCTTTTCCAAGAATTTGAGTATTGAACATATAACTACTATCTGAAAAATAATTAAACATGCTTAATACAGCAGTAAAAAAGAAAACTCCAATTATTGGCGAAAGATATCTTTGACTATGAATTGTTTTTAAACTTGTAATATACAAAAATGTTACTGACAATCCAAACAAAGTGCCATAAAAATTAGCTCTCATATTTGATACAAAAGCTATGTATAGTGAAGCACCCAAAATAAATAATGCAACCCAATTTATACCCTTTGCAGAAACCATTTGAATCATTGATCTGGCTGCTATAAATACTATAAATGCTGAATTAAATTTTACTTTTCCAACCCATCCTATAGTAATAGCTTTATCTATCTCTCCCATTGTTCTTAAAATGTAGCCATAAGTTCCTAAGGTTTTTAGATATTCAATATAAAAAATATACATGAGAGTACTAATTAATGAAAAAACAGCTACTTGAGTTATGAAGTTTTCAATGAGATTAATTTTAGATCGTTCACTACAAGCAAAAATAATTAAGATGAGGGAAAAGTAAATAAAAAATCTAAATTCTCTTAAAGCAAGAATACCATTATCACCAAATCCGTTTAAAAATGAGAAAAAAGAACAAATGATTAAGGCAATAATTAAAGTTGAATTTGCCCAAGAGCTAAAGTTAGCAATGTTAGCTCCAAATTTTTGCCATAAACCTATGTAAAGTATGATGAAGATAATATCTTGTATTAATATTCTGTAAATAGTTTCTGAAATTACAATTGAGATTAAATTATTTAGAAAACCTACTGAAATTAAAGTCCATATTGAAATAAGAAAAAAATTTAATCTTCCTATCTCTTGTATGTACTTACTAATTGTCATTTTTTAAAAATTGGATAAAAGTTAAATTTATACCTAAAGAAGAAAAACTGAAAGAGAAATACAATAATCAGACTTAAGCTTGTTGCGGCAGCCGCCCCAACTATACCAAAATAAGATATAAAAAAATAATTAAGCAAAATATTAATCAACAAACTAATTAAAATAATATTTTGGTGCTGATATTGAAAGCCTGTCATTTGGAAAACAAGTCCAATAGGTCCTGCGAGAGAATGTATGAATTTTCCAAAAGTTAAAATTAATAAAGCAATATAACCTTGACTAGAAAAGCTTTCACCAAAGATTCCCAGCAACAAGTTTCCAAAAGAAATTACTATTAATAAGGCAAAAAATGCATAGATTGCACTTAATCTAGCCATATCAATTATCATATCTCTAAATTGGTTTTCTTCTCCAGAGGAATAAGTTTTAGATATCATTGGTGCTGCAACTGTATTTAGCGCTATTAATGGCAAAGCTATAAGCATTGATATTCTCGTAACAACTCCATAAATGCCTGTATCATAATCCCCCTTGATTACTGAGATCATCAATAAATCAAGCTTATCAACTAGCATAAACAAAGACGCTGTTAACATCATAGGAAGCGATTTTTTCAGCAATTTAGAAATTGAAATATCTTTATTTTGTGATTTAAAAAATTTATCTCTGTTATGAAACAAAACAATTGATACTAACAAAGCGGTAATCAAAAGCGATATCAGATAATAATAACCAATAAAATACTCACCTGATGGCCCAAATAAAAAAATAATTATTGTCATTAACATCCAACTAGATACAAAAAATAGAAAGCTATAAGTTTTTATAAAGAAAAGACCTCTTAAGATACTGCTAGAAAATAATAGATAAACAGAAGGTACCACCATAAATCCACAAAATGTGAATACCCTTGATTTTTCTATGTTGTCGAAAAATAAAATACTAAGATTGTCTGAGAATGAAATTAGTAATATTGATATAGAAAGACTAACTAAAATTATGAGCTTATATGCTGATTTAAAAAAAACTAAATCATCATATTTGCTGCTATCTTTTGAAGAAAATTGTTTAATTGAATAAGTATGTAAGCCCATTGAAGAAATCAAAGAAAGAAGCCCCACTAGTACAAGACAAAATAAGAATTCTCCCAATGTGCTTTCTGATGTCATTTGAGTCACTAGATAGATTGTTATCAATTGAAAAAGCTGTCCTAAAACTTTTAAAATAAGGCTAGCTCCAGATTCTGTGATGATCCGGTATATATTTGAATTATTTATATTCATTGCTATGTCTCACACTTATCTACGAAAAAAAAATTTTCTTACTACTTGGACAACTACTACATACAAGGAGGCAATAATTAGGTTCATTCCATTGTCTACCCTTACTTTTATTCTTTCAGCTATACGTAAATTACTAGAAGATACACCTCCTATTGAAAAATTAGAAATGCATTCATCAAAGTAGAGATATTTATATTTACCTTTGGTCTTCATGTAGAAATCATAATCTGAGACAGTTGGATATTCTAAATTAAAATAACCAACTTCCTCATATAGTTCTTTTCTAACAAAAAAAGTTGGATGGTAAAGAGGAAAACCATAGTCAAGTAAAGGTTTAGTTAATTTTGGCTTTAAGGTGTAGGAAGGTTTATTAATTGGGACAACATTTAAATTACCATGCAAAATATCAACTTCTTTATTACTTTCAAGCAATTCAGAAATTTTATTTAAAATTCCATCTTCTAACCAATCATCTGAGTTTACAATTCCAATATAATCGCCATCAGATAATTTTATTCCCTTATTCATTGCATCATAGATGCCATTGTCGGGTTCAGAAATAATTTTTTTTACATTATATTTTTTTGCGATATCTACAGTATTATCGGAAGAACATCCATCAATTATGATGTATTCAAGTTCATAATTTTTGTTAGTTGAGTTAAATAAAATGCTCTTTATTGTTCTTTCTATAGTTTTAGATGAATTAAAAGATACTGTTATTATCGATAATTTAATCACTTAAAACCTTATGGTAAATAGTTTGTGCTTTTTCTAATAATAATTTTTCAGAATAATTGTAGCTGGAGCAAGCATTTTTATTTTTTTCTCTTAATGATGAAGGCCTAGCAACTGCATGCTCATTTACTTTTTTAGATTTATTTAGCTGTGAATTTCTCTTATCAATTAGGTCAAAACATTGTTTCTCAGTTTCGTTTGTGTGTTCAAAGATTTCAAAATTTTGGTTGAACTTATTATTAACCTGCTTAATTATTTCACTAAAGTTAGATGTTACTAGGTCAAAGTCTGCAAAAACAATGGCCTCTTTTAGATGTATTAAGCTTTTATAAAAATCAATATAATAATTAAGAGCCATTGCCTTAGTCCATTTACTATTTCTCTGTATTAAGGAGCTAATTGCTTCTTCTGGTTTTCTAATCAGGCACAATGCTGGAAGTTTCATTTTTGCTGCTTTAATAAATAACGAAGGATGATGGTAATGATGGCTTATGTAACAATCTGAAATTTTATCTTCCCATTTCTGGGCCATATTGAAGGCAACTAGTGCAAATGTATTCGCACTCCTTGGATAACCATCAATTAGTATTTTAGTATCTTTACTAATTAAGCTTTTTCCAGTATTTTTTTTTCCTAGCCTATTGTTTATTTTTTGTAATATTTCATAAAGAATGTAATTCTTATTTAATATTTTTGAAATTATCTTTTTAGCTCTAAATGCATTCATTCCGAAAAGTTTTTAAATAATCATCTCTTAGATTTTTTGGAAAATTTACTGATAAGTCATAATTGTCTATTTTAATATCATTGCTAATTATCTTTTCAGCATTATCTGCTATCTCCTCAAGTGTGTTGTTTTTGTATATTTTTGTAACTTCCTCCTCACCTTCAAGCTCATAAATATTAAAGGGATACATTATACGTGCACCAACAGAAATACCTTCTAAAATTGTTCTTGGCATTCCTTCGATGGAATTTGGCATTACTACAATAAGCTTTGAAAACATCATCAAACTTAAAATTTTTTTTGAATCGAGCTCTTTAAAATGGATCATTTCACCATTTCTAAGCGACTCATTATAAGTGCTCTTTTTTGATTTATATCTTCCAGCAACTACTAACTTTAGTTTTGGCCTTTTTACCTTTAAAAGTTTGAAAAGTTGATAAATCTTGGAGAAGGCTTTTTTTTCATCTATACCATTTGGTGTAAATATGTATTCCCCTTGATCTACTTCTAATTTTTTTAAAATATTACGTGCATCAGAAGATTCAACTTTCTCTAATCGGAAAGGAACTGGTATATATGTAATATTTAAATTATTTTGTCTTTTTTTAATATTTTCATATGCATTTTTTGAACAAACTATAACCTCATTAAATTCTTTAAGTAGATCAATTCTGGAAGCACATAATCCAGTGTCTCTTATATCAGCAACAAGTTTTATGTGCTTAAATAACAACTTGCAAATACCCAACATCATAGGTAATGCATATGAATTTTGAATAAAATGGCTGTGTATTACTAAAGCTTTACTTTTTTTACTTATTATAAAAGGCAGTAGAATAATTAATAATTCTTGTACTGCAAAACTTAAATATTTTATGATGTCTGTGTTTGGCCTTCCAGATTTGTAAGGAATTAATCTTCTAATTAATAGATTTTTTTCTGGGATCAATTCATTTCCGTATTTTTTTTTGGGGTGGCTTTCTGTAATTAGTTCAATTTGCTCAAAATCTTCTTTGATTAAATCAACTAATATGCTGTAATATTTTGCTGCTCCTCCCACTGAAGGGGCAAAAAAAGGTGACAATATTGAGATTCTCATGAATCAAAAGTTGTATTGTTTAAATCTTGGGCATTTAAATCCTTAAACCATTTATAGGTTTCACTAAGGCCGTCTTGTAGGGTTGTTTTTGGAATGAAGCCTAATACTTCTTTTGCTTTATTAAAATTTGCAAAATTCTGTATGACTTCGCCTTTTCTTAGGTCTTTATAAGTTACTTTCTTAAATTTTTTTTCTGAAATTTTTTCAAGCATATCTTTTAAAATATTTAGTGAAGTTCCCTCTCCAGAAGATAGATGAAAAATCGATGCTCCTGAAATATTTTTTTTTACAGCCATCGCAATGCCTTCGCATAAGTCATTTACATACAAATAATCTCTAGAAGAATTCCCATCACCATAAATCGTTATTTCTTTATCTTTAATCAAGGATTTGATCCAAAGTGTAATCACACCTCTCTTTAGGGAACTTCCAGGTCCATATATATTGCCAAATCTTAATGAAACAGTGTCAATATCAAATGACTCTGCATAAGATTTCATGTAAGCTTCTCCACATAATTTACTAGAACCATATGGAGAAATTGGTGCTGGAAGAGATTTTTCGTTCACTGGTGGAGGTGTATCTCCCATTATTGCGCCTCCAGTAGAAGAAAAAATTACTTTCTTTACATTTTGTCTACGAGCAGCTTCAAGAACATTAAGTGTTCCTAATGCGTTTTGTGAAAAATTTATGATAGGGTTTTCAATTGATTCAATTACTGATCCATATGCTGCGAGATGAATTACGCAATCAATTCCTTCAAAGGATTTTTCAAGGAAATTTATGTCGCCTATATCTCCTTCAAATACCTTAGTAGATGCATCAAGAAATGATCTTGATCCTCTCGAAAAATTATCAACGACACAAACATGAAAGTTATGTGATTCTAAATGTTTAATAAGGTTATGACCAATAAAGCCTGCACCACCAGTTATTAGAACTTTGCTTACCATTTTGGGCTTGATAAAACATTATTTTTATTAAATGTCTCAGCATTCTCTGCCAAAGCCTTCACATCCTCTAAAAGGCCGCTGTCAAGTGTAATTGGTTCAAAGCCTAAGCTACGCAACCCTTGATTACTCACTTCTAGCTCATTCTCTGCAAGTTCTTTTCTTGGATTTTCAACCATATTAATTTCAGTACCATAAATTCCCGAGACAATTTCAGCTAATTCCATCACAGTCTTAACCTCTGAAACTTGATTAAAGATCCTTACTCTATTGTTATCAGAATTTGCATTTTCTAAAGCAAGTTGTACACACTTTGCAGTATCACTTATATGGATAAATGCACGTGCTTGTCCTCCTACACCATAAACAGTAAGCGGGTGACCGTTGGCAGCTTGAGACAAAAATCTATTCAAAACTGTTCCATATACACCATCATAATCAAATCTGTTTACTAATCTTGAATCTTTTTTAGTTTGATCAGTATTAATACCCCAAACAATTCCTTGATGAAGATCGGTGAAATTTAGATTCCAATTTTTCTTGTAGAATTGGAATATTAATTGATCAATACACTTAGTTAAATGATAAATGCTTCCAGGATTTGCTGGGTAAAGGATATCTACATCCTTAGAAGTCTGGTTTATTTTAACATCAAGGTATCCTTCTGGAATATTTCCAAATTCCTTGGAATAACCATAAACTCCCATGGTCCCAAGATGAACAATATGAATATCAGGATTTATATCTGCTACAGCTGAGCATATGTTGTGCGTCGCTGTAGTATTATTATCGATTGTATATCTTCTATGTGTATCACTAATCATAGAATATGGTGCAGCCCTTTGTTCAGCAAAGTGAACAACAGAATCTGGATCAAAGTTTTGTATAGATTCACGTAATTCCTGAACATCTAGAGCAATATCAAGGTTTGTATACTGTATTGAGCCTACAAGATCATTTGCTGCTTTTATCCTATCCTCAACAGAAGAAATAGCAGTCAGCGAGTTTGAACCAAGATCATCATCAATTTTTCTTCTGCTCTGATTATCAATAATTAAAATTTCATGGCCTAAAGATGCTAAATGCAGAGAAGTAGGCCAACCACAGAACCCATCACCTCCAAAAACGATAATTTTCATAGTATTTTTAAATGTATAATTACGTTTTTTATTATATATTGTTTATGTATTTTTTATATCTACAATCATGCTTTATTCCAGAGAATTAAATAAAAAAATTGAAAAAGTTTTATTTTCACTTGAAATTTCTCTTGTTGGCCGAGAAGACTTTTTTGTAACTACTAGCTTTGGCCAACAATCTACTTTGATTTTCTTCATGTTAGATGAAATTGGCATTAAACCTAATGCGCTAAACATCAAATCACCACTTGCCCAAGGCGATGTAGACAAATTTCAAGAAATTATCACTCAAAAGTTTAATATAAATCTTGAGATTATTGATCGTACAGAGTGGTTATCAGATCAAATAGCAGATAAGGAATTTCTTTCGCTTGATGAAGATAAACGAAAAACAATTTGTAGGGAGCTGAAGCGTAATCCGCTCAAGGAGTATATTGAAGCAAACAAAATGAATATTTGGTTGAGTGGGATCAGGAAAGATCAAACCAAAAATAGAAAACAAACAAATTTTATTCAGAAAACAGACCTTGACATCATTAAGCTATGTCCTTTTTATAATTTAATGCAGGATGATGTTAAAAAGATATTATCTTTAGCCAATCTTCCTGAAAATACAAAATATATAGACTTATGCAAAGTTAATGATGCTAGAGAGTGTGGTCTTCACCTCTAATCTTGACTTATCTGGTCTAACTGATTTGCTAAATTTGTGAATGGGAATAATTGCCTAAAGAATCTATTCCAAACGGTAATGTCTGAAGGGCCAACAAATACCACATCATTTGGAGCTAACCTCAATTCTTTAGCTATCAAAAAGCTTGCTGGAGAATCCATCATTACTCTATATATTCTTTTTTCTCCTACTGATCTAATGATATAAAGGTCATTTGGATCTGAGGTATTGGGATTGAAACCAAATGCAGCACCAATTGCATTCGTAAGTGTAATAGGGTCTGTGCCAAGTTTTAATGTTTTTGGTCGATTAAATTCTCCAAGCAGATAAATTTCTCTGGTATTGTTTACTTTTGATATTGTAAGATCGAGTTGTGGTTCTACAAAACTTTCAGCTAGCTTTTGAACTATAAACACTCGTGCTTCTGCAACTGACATTCCACTTACTTTTACCTCTCCAACAAATGGGAAAAACATTTTTCCGTCTGCATTTACGGTTCTGCTGATTAAAGGGCTGGTGCCTTGGGTATATTGGATGAATGGAAAAACTTCTTGTTGCCCCCAAATTGTGACTGTTATGACATCTCCAGGCCCAATCAAATAGTTATACTCTCTATTTGACCTGTTTATATCCTCAACATTATTTGTAGTAACATCTACAACCTGGTATATATCTTCATTTAGAATCATATACTCATTTCCATCAAATGAACGAACAGAGTCAACCTTCATACCAGTAGTAATACTGCATGAAAACATAGTGGTCAATAATAATAAATTGAGCAGTAATAAACTAATCTTCTTTAGGCGTGTAATCATAATCGCTGTTATATGAATAGTATTTGTATGAATAATAATCATACCCATAATATCCTCTTGGTTTTTTAAATTTATTATAAATGAAATAGTTTATCTGTTGATCTACTATTTCCATCTCTGCTTCCATATTTTCTACATCTCTAAGAGTTGATTCATTATGAGATACGATCCCAATATTTATATCGGAGAGTGTTGACAGCAAAACACCCTCGGACATTGATAAAACTGGAGGCGCATCAAATACAATTAAATCAAATTGATCTTTTAATCTCTCCAAAAACCTTTGAAACTTCACTGATTCAATAAGAGATATTGCAGTTTGTTTTTGACTATATTTCATTGGCTTAGTTATAGCATAGAAATTTTCGTTAACTTTGCATTTTGAAATATCAAAGTTTTCTTCAAGCATATAGCCATATTTTTGCCTCTCTGTTGATACAAGTTTATGTATATCACCTCTTCTGTAGTCTAAGTCAATTAGAACTACTTTTTTTCCTCTTTGTGACTGACCAAGTGCAGTCAAAAAACACATAGTTGATTTTCCAATTCCCATTGTTGGGCCGCACATCAGCATGGTCTTTGATTTATTATTTTCATCATTTGTTGGGAAAAGTAATGCTGAGATATTTGTTAAAGCTGATTGGAAAGCATCGTTTGTCTCCAATTCATCGATTTTTGTAATATTTTCGTCAAGGAATGGAATTACACCAATCAATTTTCTATTTTCTGTAACAAGATCTGTTGGCACTTGTAGCTTGTAGAAAAACCTTTGTCTCACCACTATGTAAATAAAAGAAATCAGTGCTGCAAAAAATAATGAGAATAATAGGATTGAAGTGAGAACTGGTGCAACAATTGCATCAATAAATGCTTTATCTATTATCCTAACATTTCCAATTGTTGACGCCTCTAATAGGGAGAATTGAGATTTGCTTGCTAATAAATCCTCAAATATTTTTTGATTTACAGCAACCTGTCTTGTAAGGTTGATTAAGGTTTGCTGCTGAGAGGGTAATGCTCTTATTTCTCTTTCTATATCTTCTCTTTGAGAGTTCAACTCATTAACCTGATTTTCGAGAGTTTGAGAAAGTGGATTATTTTCGCTATAAAGTGATTGATATTCAACTCTTTTTAAATAAAGCTGCTCAAGTTTTGTTTGAACATTGTTTAACTGCTCTAGATAAGAAAGTGACTCCGCTTCTATGTCAATTGATACATTGTCAACTCTAAATGCATTTAGTTCATTTTCGCTTTCTTGCAATCTTAAACTCACATTTTCAATTTGCTTTTCTAAATAATCTAAACTTTTTCTTGCATCCTCAGTATTCATACTCAGTGATTGATTTAAAAATATATCGTTTGATTTATTTAAAATATCAACAGCTGTTTCTGGGTCATTTGAAAGAATGCTTACTTCAAGCAAAGAACCTCTAAAATAGTTAAACCTTGACTCAAACTTTGTTAAATTAATTGAATCTTCATATGAAGCTACTGTACTTTTCAAATTTTCATATACAATCTGAAATTCTTTGACATCCTCAAAAGCAATGAGATTATTTGTAATTTTGAATTTTATGCCTTTCTCCTCATAATCTTTATTAAATTCAAAATTTTCAAGAATTATATTTCCAGCACTGTCTCTTAAAGTAGCCTTAAGATTATCTACACTCAAAACAAACAATGCATAATTCTCTCTGTATCCTAATGACATATCAAAATTATCAATAAAAAAAGGAGGGCTATGTTTTATAAATTCATTATATGCCTCATCGTCGACGTATAGGTTTAATTTCAATTCTTTAACTAATTGGACCATATTTGATCTTGATTTATAGATATTTATCTGCTCATCTAGATTTATATCTGATCCTGCTGAGAAGAGCATTTCCATATAATCTCCACTTCTTGAGCTTTGTGTGTCAACCTGAATTAAGCTTTTCACCCGATACACATCTTCGGTATTTTTATGTACATATAAGCCAAGGCCAATAAAAAATATGAAGATAATTATTACTCTGTAGATATTGAATAAGAGTGCTCTAAATAACCACCTTAAAGGGCTATTTCTAAATGATATATTTAAGTCGTTCATTTCTTTGGTGCCCAGGGCCGGACTTGAACCGGCACGAAGTTTCCTTCGAGGGATTTTAAGTCCCTTGTGTCTACCAATTTCACCACCTGGGCTGAATGGTAACTATAAATCATAATAGGCCTTAAACCAATTGAAAAAAACTTTAATGCCATTGTTTAAACTAACCTTGGGCTCATAGTTAAAATATCTCTTTGCTTTATCTATGC
>MDTG01218965.1_pt1 | contig 16048 bp, 16 predicted proteins | sample 811421 | NCBI WGS metagenome assembly MDTG01 (sample SAMN05326645, study PRJNA326480) | marine metagenome | isolation source: seawater | place: Pacific Ocean: South East | collected 2011 | reverse complement strand
CTGGAGAGGAAATGTTGTCTCGACCAGACCAGGTTTTTGAGCGATTTTATAAAGAAAGTAAACAAAAAGAATCAACTGGGTTAGGGCTTTCGATAGTAAAGAAAATTTGCGACTATTATCATTTTGTACCTACGTATTCTTTTGAAACCGTACATTATTCAAAAAAAAACAGGGGTAGACATATCTTCCAGATAGACTTTTCCGCTTATAAAGATTAAAAACACTACGAAATTACTTTAAAGTTTCTTTAGAAAGCTTCATTAGTTTTATAAAAAACTTAACAATGAACCTATCTAAAAACAAGCTTATACATTTTTTATTTCTTGTCCTTATCAGCTCATTTGCAAACGCTCAGGAGAAAATAACTATTACCGGACAAGTTGTAAATAGAGATGCACAGCAGCCCTTAGCATTTGTAACGATTACTGTAAATGATTCAGAAAGTCATAAAACTATTACGGGAACCATTACAGATGAAGCCGGATTTTTTACTATTTCTGAATTACCCATAGGAAATTATGAGGTTGAAGTATCATTTATGGGCTTTCAAACCTATTCCAAGCAAATAATCGCCGGTGGACTAAATCCTATTTTTGATTTAGGAAAGATTCAATTGTCAGAAACAACAGAATCCCTACAGGAAGTGATGATTACCGCAGAGCGAGCTACGGTAAATTCTGGACTTGATAAAAAATCTTTTAGCCTAAATAATACTATTGCTCAGTCGGGTGGCTCTGTACTCGATGCGATGAAAACGATGCCTGGTGTAGCTTTTGACCAAGATGGAAAAGTAGTACTCCGTGGGAGTGACAAAGTGGTAGTACTTATTGATGGAAAGCAATCCAGTCTTACAGGTTTTGGTAACCAAAAAGGTTTAGCCAACATTCCAGCGGCAAACATCGAACGCATTGAAATTATCAACAATCCATCAGCTAAATATGATGCAAATGGATTTGCGGGGATTGTAAATATCATTTACAAAAAAGAAAAGGAGATAGGCTTTAATGGTGATGCCGGATTATCATTTGGTTTGGGGGCATTTTCTAAACGTAGGAAAGACACTCCTACCGATTTTGGAAGTTATTCCGTAAATCCAAAACTAATCCCAAGTCTCAATTTCAACTATAGAACCGAAAAACTTAATTATTTTCTTCAAACAGAGTTTATTATTCAAGAGGCGTTGCCTAATAACGAATTTACAACTCGATTTTATGATGATGGTCGTACCATCCTTTCACAAGTCCCTGAAAACCGTAGACAGTTTAGAAGTATTATTACTGGTGGAGTAGATTATGAGATGAGTGATAACGACCACATTACCTTTTCCGGGATGATAGACCGTGAGAAACATATCGATACCTCACAAGTGGCTTTTATTAATTTAAATGACAATTTTCGTAATAGGTCGTACACTTGGCAAGAAGAGGAAGTGACCAGCGCTATTAATACTGCTGTTGTCTATAAACATAATTTTTCCAGGGCAGGTCATTCTTTATCGGCGAATCTGCAATATACTCGTGGGCTGGAAGATGAAAGTTATTTCTTAAATGACAGTTCTATAGTTAGAGTGGGGCGGGATATGACAAATATTAAGGCTATTGAACATACAACCAGTATAGCAACAGATTATACCCAAGCATTGAGTAATGGGCGAATAGAATTAGGAGTAAAAGGGAGATTTAGGCGATTACCGGTAGATTATACGATTATGCGCGGAGAACAATCGATTATATATCCAAATCTAGGTGATTTTTCAAAATGGAGTGAGAACTTATATGCAGCTTATGGAAATTACCTACTTGAAAAAGAATTTTATGACCTTGAAGCAGGTTTACGATTGGAAGAAACTGAAGTTTCCTATAAACTTGATCCGGTAAATGTTTATTATAATTCAAATGATAATTATGATTATTTTGAATTGTATCCAAGTATTCGATTCACCTATAAATTAAATGATAAAAATAAAATTTCGACTTTTTATAATCGTCGTGTGGATAGGCCTGGCGAACCAGAGTTAAGAATTTTCCCTAAATATGATGACCCTGAACTACTGAAAGTGGGGAATCCTTATCTTCGCCCACAGTTTACCCATAGTTTTGAAGTTGCTCATAGATATTCTTGGGGTGCTGGTTCATTATTTTCGGCGATATATCATCGAGAGATCAATGGTGCCTACCAACGTATTTACAGTATTGACGATAGCAATCCGGATTATAATATTGTCAATAGAATTTATCAAAACACAGGTCAAAGTACCAATACTGGTGTTGAGGTTTTGTTCAGTCAGGATATTACCAATTATTGGAAGTTGACTTCAAGTTTCAATATCTATAGAAATCAAATAGATGCATTTCAAGGTACACTGCTCTTTCCATTTAAACGTCCATTTTTTATTGAGGAGTCTTCCGATATTGCCGGTGATTTTAAGATTACCAATACTTTCATTTTGCCTTGGAAAATGGAAGCACAAGTTACCGGTCTTTGGTATTCTGATAAAAATATACCCCAAGGAACTGAACTTTCAAGATCTTCAATTGATTTAGGAATTAAAAAATCATTATGGGGTAAAAGAGGAGAGCTTAGTTTATCCGCAACAGATTTATTCAACCGTTTTGGGATACGGCAAAAAGTAATTGGACAAGATTTTACTGCCTTATATCAAAACTATTATGAAACACAGATTGTGAGGATAAAATTGAATTATAAATTTTAGTACTATAAATAATCGAATGATTTGGAAAATTTAATTTATGTCTTTCATTTTTTAAAAAATTATACCTAGGGATATTTTCACAAATAATGAAATTAAAAACCATAGAAGCTTTTAAATAAATATACTTAGAATTCCTTAAAGCTCCCTTTAGAATCCTACTATACATTTATAGTATAACTTAAAAATGATATCATTATGAAAAAAGCGATTGTAGGAATAACATTGATTTTTACAAGTATAATCAGTATTGCATTTACTCAAAAAGATAAGGTACCAACGGTAGTTAAAGATGCATTTTCGAAAAAATTTCCTACGGTGAAACGTGTGAATTGGCAAAAGGAGGAAGTAAATGAATGGGAAGCCGAATTTAAACTCAAAAAGAAGGAATATTCAGCAAATTTTTTGGATGATGGTACCTGGCAGGAAACTGAATATGAAGTTGATGAGAATGAAATACCGGAACATATTATATCTTCAGTTAAGGCTAGTTTTTCTGGGTACAAAATCGAGGAGTCTGAAGTTTCTGTGACCGTTCACGGAATCAATTACGAATTTGAAATAGAAAAAGGCAAGAGTGAAATGGCGATAACTATAGATTCTAATGGGAAGATCATCCATAAAGAATCAGAAGATGATGATGAGAGGGATTAATCTTTATGAAAATTGAAATGAAATGTCCAAATAAACTATTTGGACATTTTTTTTTCGTTGTTTTTATTTTTCATCCAATTAATTTGTTCTAAAACCCCTTCCCTAAGTCCTATTGATGGATGATAATTCAATAAATATTGAGCTTTGTCAATAACTGCTTTTGTTCTTATCTGATCACCAAGTCTTGGTGGTTCCTCTTGTATATGGATCTTGGTTGATAATAAGTCTTCAACAATTTTTATTGCTTGTTTCGTTGAATATTCCTGAGTAGTTCCAAGGTTAATAATCTGGCCATCACATTTTTCTTCGTTTCCAATGACGGAAATGATACCATCAATAATATCCTTAATATGAGTAAAACTTCTTTGATGTTCAAGGCTTCCTTTAAATAATGGAAAGGCTTTTTTGTTGATAGCACAATCAATTAATTGGCTGAACATTTTATCCGGTCGTTCTCTTGAACCATATACAGAATATAAGCGGAACGAGCAGGCTTGAAAATATCCTCGTCGTGATTGTAGTAAAACCAATTGTTCTGCGGCTAATTTGGTTATTCCATAGTTGGAGATTGGCTTAGTCACTTCATTTTCACTACAGCTTACTTCAGCTCCATAAATTGAAGACGTACCAATATTGATAAAAAACTTTAGGTTCGGGCATTGCTCCGCAAAACTTATAAGATTATTCGTAGCGACGATATTGTTTGATAGATAGTCTTCAAAAGTAGAAGTTTTTGCAATACCTGGTTGAGCAGCACAATGAAAGATATAGTCCAGATTTAAGGGCAGTTTACTTTTAAAATCCTCAGAGCGTAGATCATCTTCTATAATTTGGATACCAAAACTTTTTAAGTGTTGAGCATTTTCTTTTTTGAAGCCAATATTATAGTATGCAGAAAAATTATCGATACCTAAAATTTCGTGTCCTAATAGATGTAATCTATCTGCAAGATGTGAACCAATAAAACCGGCAATACCAGTTATTAATATTTTCATTTATTTAATTTTATTTCCAAAAATACATATAAAAACCTCGATTTAAAAGGCTTTGAGACTATATTTTTAAAACAGGCTAATCTTAAAAATTGCTTTAGAATCCTTGTCTATTATTGCAAATTATTAAAGTCTATTTTTTAAGTTGAATAATGAATAATACACTTAGCATTATAGTTCCCGTGTATAATGAACAAGAAAATCTAGGACGGGTTGAAAAGGAACTTCAGGAATATCTTAACTGTGCAAAAGTACCTACAGCCGTATTGTTTGTAGATGATGGTTCCCAAGATTTAAGCTTAAGTATCATTAAGAAGATATGTTCAAGAAATCCCGCATTTCACTATATTAGTTTAGATCGAAATTATGGTCTAAGCACCGCTTTGAAAGCTGGGTTTGATGCTGTGGGAAGCACATTAATCGGCTATATTGATTCCGACCTACAAACAAGTCCGATGGACTTTAATTTATTGCTGGATTACATTGATACATATGATTTAGTAACAGGCGTGCGTTCTGACAGAAAAGATGCTTTCCTTAAAAAAGTTTCCTCTTTAGTCGCTAATAGTATACGTCGTAGTTTTACACAAGATGGTATGGATGATACTGGCTGCCCACTTAAAATCATTAAAGCGGATTATGCTAAAAGCATTCCAATGTTTAAGGGACTGCATCGTTTTCTCCCTGCAATGGTTCTTTTACTTAATGGAAAAGTCAAACAAGTACCTGTGCAACATTTTCCACGTATTGCAGGAAAAGCAAAATTTGGTTTAAGAAATCGATTGTTCGGACCTCTAATAGATTGCTTTGCTTATCTATGGATGAAATCTAACTATATTTCATATAAAACTGAGGATAAAGGGTGAATGTTTGGATGATCTACGGTATTGGATTTACGGCTCAAATCTTATTTTCGGGACGTTCTATATTGCAATGGGCACTATCTGAAAAGAATCAACGCGTAATAACCCCAATACTTTTTTGGCAATTAAGTTTAATTGCCTCGTTTCTATTATTTGTTTATGGCTATTTAAGAAATGATTTTGCGATAATGTTAGGTCAAATTTTGACCTATTTTATTTACATACGTAATATGCATTTCCAAAAGCAGTGGTTTAAATTCCCTAAAATTTTACGTTGGTTCTTATATGTATTTCCTTTCATTATTCTTTACATCGGTTATAATAACAAAATTTATGATCGCTTTTTGTTATTTAATAATGAAAATATTCCCTTGTGGTTATTAGTACTTGGGATTACCGCCCAGATTATATTTACATTACGTTTTGTATATCAGTGGTTTTATAGTGAAAAAAGAAAAGAATCTGTCTTACCTTTAGGGTTTTGGGTACTCAGTTGGATGGGGTCGATGCTTATCTTTCTATATGCATTGATTCGTCAAGATCCGGTATTAATGGCAGGTCACCTTTTGGGAATTTTTCTTTACACCAGAAATATTATGCTATTGAAAAAGGAAAAAAAGCTTCTTTAGAATTTCTTAAGAATCAATTAAAAATTTCATTAGAATTCCTTCTCACATTTGTTTTTATAAAATAAAAATGTGAAGTCAAAAAATATCATAGATCGCTATTATTTATTATTTCTATGTATAGTTTGGATTGTTCTAATAGTTGGCTTAGGAAATTACGGCCTTGCTGAAACCAGTGAAGCACGATATGCAGAAATAAGTCGTGAGATGTTTTTAAGCGGAGACTATTTAAATCCTAAACTCCTCGGTATATTCCATTTTCATAAACCGCCTATAACCTATTACATTACTACGTTGGGCTATCGTATTTTTGGGGTTAATGAGTTTGGTGCTCGTTTTTTTCTCCAGATAGCTATAGTTATTCAGTTAGTATTAGTTTATCGTCTAGCAAATTTACTCTATAAGGATAAGCGTATTGCCTTTATGGCCGGATTGATTTATTTTTCATTTCCAATAGTTTTAATTTCAAGTCGAAACCTAACTACTGATGCGTTTCTGACTACGTTAGTTATAGGTTCTGTATATTGTTGGCAGGTGTATGAAGATAAAACCAAAATAGGATTTCTTTATCTGTTTTATACACTTATAGGTATTGCATTATTGACCAAGGGACCTGTAGCCTTATTGTTTATTCTGACCTACATTATCATCAGAAAATTGCTCTACAAAGGCAGCATAAAGATGACTCTTCATCATATTATTGGTTTTTTATTATGTTTTTCGGTAAGTGTAAGTTGGTATATAGCAATAATTGTAGAGCATCCTAAAATTTGGGATTATTTTATTCACAAACAAATTCTGGGAAGAATCACAGGAAATGCGTATAGTGAAAGGTCGAAACCATTCTGGTATTACTTGCCAATTTTGCTTGGTCTACTATTACCTTGGTGTTTGTCACTACTTCCTCATTTAAAAAATTTAAAATCTCTTTTTCCAAAGCAGAAGGAAACCAAAGTACTAATATATGCAAGTACCATTTTAGTTTTTTTATTTTCTGCATTTAGTACCAAATTGATACTGTATATCTTACCAGTGTTTTGGATGATAGCGATAAGTATTGCAGCAATGTTGCCCAAGATTTCCAAGGCTTCTAAAAATATAGTCAACATTACCTACGCCGGATTAATCTTAGCTCTAGTAATAGGTTTGTTTTTTAGTAGGGTGTATATATCGGAAATGGAATATATATCTGTAAAAACTCTAATAATTGCATTTATTTCTCTTATTGTTTTTGGGGTAATTTATTACGCTATTGATACTACCAAGGATTATAAACCGGCCGTATTAGCTGCGGTTTTTGGGGGCGTTATTATTAGTATTTCGACCTCTTTTATGACAAATCACACTCCTATAATAAATTCCACCAGGGATATGGTGAAATTCATAGACCACGTTTCTAAAGAAAAGGACAAAACTATTATCGTCTATGATTATTTACTTAGTTCTATACCTTTTTATACAGATGATAAACATATTACCCTTAAATATTCAAGCAACACCACCCAAAGGGAAACTCAATTTGAAGAAAATAATGCTTATCAAGAACGACTTTGGGATTTAAATGAGAAAACGGAGCTATATAAGCTGTTGGAAACTTCTAAAAAGCAATCAACTTATCTTCTAGTTAGAAATAAACGTGATTTAGATAAAAAATTTAAAGCCGTTAAGGATAGTTTTGATCATCAAAAACATTTTGAAAAATGGACACTATACTATAACTAAAATAGGTGTCTTTAGATTCCCTTTAGATTTCCTTAAACATTCAAAAAGAATAGTACATCACCTTTGTCACTGTGGCTCGGAGCCGATGGGATGAGAATTAATTTTTAATAACACTGAATGTACAATTATTTGCGACCTATAAAATCAAAATCATCAATTGTAGCAGTTATCATTTTATGCCTGCTTTTGTTTTCACAATATACGTTTGCGCAAGATACTAGTGAAACAACACCGCAAGTAGGTACAGTTCAGAAAATAGGGGATGTTGTATTAATAGCACTACCTGCTGTAACTTTAGGTACTAGCTTTATTATTGGAGATAATGAAGGAGCCTGGGAGTTTACTAAAGGATTAGTGTTGACCGAAGCTGTAACCTATGGTCTGAAGCTTGGTATTAATAAACAACGTCCAGATAGGAGTAACGATAACTCATTTCCTTCGGGTCATACTTCTACGGTTTTTCATAGTGCTGGGTATATCCATCGCCGCTATGGATTTAAGTATAGCATTCCAGCCTATGCTTTGGCAGGTTTTACCGCTGCCAGTCGGATAGACTCTAAAAAGCACGATATATTAGATGTTATTGCGGGTGCAGCTATAGGCTTAGGGGCTAATTTGATTTTCACTACAGAATATAGCCAAGAACATATGGAACTTACATATGACTATTTTGACGGGAATCACCTAATAGGCTTCAGGTACAAATTTTAATTTATTTATATTAATAAAATTTATAACAGATAAACCAAATACGTGAAATCAATGTAAATGTATGGATGGAAAGATTTGATAAGTTTCCAAAACACATGTGTTAAATAATATCTTTTGTAATTCATAACTTTATCTAGACCCTTATGAAAATACAAGAATTTTCCTTTAGAGTTGTTCGAAAATTTTTTGATGTCAGGTATTAGAATATTAGTTCGAATAAGAATTAAATCTACTTATTATCTTAAATTTTAAAAAAGGATAGGTATTTTTAAATGAGCAAATGAAATAATTATGAGAATTCTAATTGTAGAAGACGAGACTGGTATCTCTGGATTTTTAAAGCAGGGCTTAGAAGAAGAATCCTTTATTGTTGATATTTCAGATAATGGTAAAAAAGGTTTAGAAATGGCACTTACCTCTAAATACGATCTTTTACTTTTAGATTGGATGCTCCCTGGTTTAAGCGGTATAGAAATTTGCCGGCAGTTTAGAAAAGAAGATAAAGAAACCCCGGTAATCTTTTTAACGGCTAAAGATACTGTAGACGAAACTATCTTTGGTTTACAAAGCGGTGCTAACGATTACATTAAAAAACCATTTCATTTTGAAGAACTGCTAGAGCGTATTAAAGTACAGTTACGCCCAAAATCTGGAGATCATACCATTTTTACCTTAGGTCCCATAGAGCTTAATACAGCTACACACCAGGCTTTTAAAGATGGTAACGAAGTTAGTCTTACACTTAAAGAGTTTGCTTTACTCGAATATTTAATTAGAAACAAAGAGCGTGTGTGCACGCGAACCAAGATTATCGAAAAAGTATGGGATATTAATTTTAGTTATAATACGGGGGTGATCGATGTTTACATTAATGCCTTGCGCCGTAAACTTAATTTAGATCAAGACGAAAATTATATTCAAACGGTTAGGGGAGTTGGCTACATTGCCAAAGAATTATGAAGCTAAGTTTTAAAGATCGTATTGCTTTTTATTATATGTTGGCTACTGCGCTAATAGTGGCTTTTGCCTTTTTGGTTGTTTTTATTTTGGTAAAACAAACCGTTTACCAGCAATTAGATAACGATCTGCACTACGAAGCAACCATGCACTTGCAGGAAACTACCTTAGAAAAAGGGAAACCGGTTTTTTGGGACAAAGCCGAATGGGAAGAACGTGAACACAATGAAGTTCAGGTAAATCCGGTTTTTGTGCAGGTTATGGATAGCACTGGTGAAATTATTACCGATAAATCACCCAATCTTAAAGAATATCGATTACCATTTTATAAAGAAAAAGAAGATAACGAGCATTACAATGCATATTTAGAGGACGAGCTTATAAGGCAAATCCAGGTACCTGTAAAAATGGATGGTAAAGTTTATGGTTACATTATCACGGCCATGTCTTTTGAAGGTTCGCAGGACGTAATTACAGGTTTAGCGTGGATTCTTATTTTGTGTTACCCGCTTATATTAATTGGCTTATTTTTTATTTCGAGATTACTGGCGGGACGAAGTATAAAACCAATTCAAGAAATCACGCAAACGACGAATCTTATTAGTCGGGATCATCTTAACGAGCGGGTAAGTTTACCCGAAAATCAGGACGAACTTTACGAGCTTTCACTGTCTATAAATAGTCTTTTAGATAGGGTAGAGCAGGCCATTGAACGCGAACGCCAGTTTACCAGTGATGCTTCGCACGAGTTAAGAACACCTATTTCTTCGATTAGAGGAACTTTAGAGGTTTTAATAAGAAAGGAAAGAACCAGGGAAGATTACGAAAATAAGATTAACTACAGCCTAGATGAAATCGATAGAATGAGTCTTATTATCGAGCAACTTTTATTTTTGGCCAGAAATGATGAAACTCCCAAACTGGATAATAATAGTAAAGCTGAAATTATTTCCCTTATCGATGAGGTACTTAACGAACATAGTTTAAAACTGAAACAAAAAAATATTCAACTGGTTCTTGATGCTGAAGATGTTAACGAATTTTTGGTGCATTATTACTATGGTTACGCCATCCTGAATAATGTTGTAGAAAATGCAATAAAATACGCCTATCCAAATTCAAAATTAATCATCGAGCTAAAGCTGAAGAACTCCAGGGCTGTAGTAAAAGTGATTGACGAAGGAATAGGAATTAAAGAAGCCGATATTGGTAAAATTTTCAATCCATTTTTTAGGTCTGAAGGTTTAGACCATAAAGACATTAAAGGTACTGGCTTAGGACTTTCTATAGTACAAAAAGCTGCACAGGCCATTGGTGCACAAATAGAGGTTAGCAGTATTAAGCACAAAGGCACCACTTTCACGATATATTTTTAAGCAAATCTTAAGGAAAGACTCAGTTTATCTTTAGATACACCCTTTACTTTTGGTGTATTATAAAGGTGGATATGGTATAGAATTACTTCAACTAAATTTTTGATATATGTTGATTGATGAAGTAAAATCGCATTGTGAAACCCTACTTTCTTCACAATGCTGTAAAGAAATGTCTTTTCATAATTTGGAGCATACACGCGATGTGGTAAGCAATATCGAGACCATTGGCAAATCGATGGGGCTGTCTTCAGCCTTTTTAGAACCGGTAATTATCGCAGGATGGTTTCACGATACCGGATTCTTAAAATGTTACAAAGAACACGAAGAATTTAGCGTTTCACTGGCGCATCAATTTTTGGTAGCTAAGAATTGGCCTGCTGAAAAGATCGAAATGGTAAGCAGTTGCATTCGATCTACCCACATGCCGCAAACGCCATGTTGTTTAGAAGCAGAAATTCTATGTGATGCCGATATTTTTCACCTGGGAACTTCAAAATTTATCACTCGTAATAAGCTTTTAAGAAAAGAATGGGAAGAGAAGCTTCAGGAGCATTATTGCGAGGAAACCTGGCTTCAGTTAAATATTCAATTTCTTAGGAAGCAGCATTTTTTTACCCGCTACGGAAAAACAATTCTGGAGCAGGGAAAAAATCAGAATATCAATTTTTTACAAAATAAATTGGAACAAATCACAAAGTCGGCTTCAACAAAAATCAATGCCGATTTTGCCCAAAATCGATAATTAAAATGAAGAATATTTTGCTTGTTATTATTTGCGTTTTTTCAACTCAATTTTTATTGGCGCAGGATTGGAAAACAGATTTTTCTGAAGCCAAAGAAGAAGCAGCTAAAGCAGACAAACCAATCATTTTGGTCTTTCAGGGATCAGATTGGTGTGCGCCATGCATAAAACTGGATAAAGAAATTTGGAGTACTGAAGAATTTAAAGCCTATGCACAGAAAAATTATGTGATGCTACAAGCCGATTTTCCACGGAAAAAGAAAAACGAACTCACCGCGACACAGCAGGAGAAGAACAACAAATTGGCCGAAATGTATAATCCTAACGGCTATTTTCCTTTTGTGGTAATTTTGGATAAATCTGGCAAAGTTTTAGGCCAGGCCGGCTATCAAAAAGCTGAGGTAAAAGAATACATAACTATGCTTAATAAGTTTGTGAAATAATGCGAAAAGCAGCTTTGTTTATGGTGCTTTTATCTGTTTCTGTTCATCTAAATGCGCAGCAAACGATTAAGCGCACTTTAAAACTAATGGGTAGTCGCTTCGATATTACGGTGGTAGCAAAAGATAGTACTGCGGCAAATAATTATATAGATATGGCTGTGGTTGAAATTACTCGTATCGAAAAACGAATTTCATCCTGGGATCCAAATTCAGAAACTTCTTTAATTAACGCTAATGCCGGGATAAAACCTGTAAAGGTGAGTCAGGAGCTTTTTGATCTTATAAAAAGAGCGATAGGAATATCGAATCTTACAGATGGCGCTTTCGATATTAGTTATGCGTCGATGGATAAGATTTGGAAGTTTGATGGAAGTATGGCGCAAATGCCTTCTGAAGAAGAGATTAAAAACTCGGTTTCTAAAGTAGGTTTTCAAAATATTTTGCTGAATGAAGCTGAAAGAACCGTATTTCTGAAATTATCCGGAATGAAAATTGGTTTTGGAGCGATTGGCAAAGGCTATGCTGCAGATAAAGCCAAAGAACTCCTGAAGACTAAAGGTGTTGAAGCCGGGATTATTAATGCTTCTGGCGATATGAATACCTGGGGAAAACAGATAAATGGAGAATCCTGGAAAGTTGCCATCACCAATCCCATGGATAAAAACAAAGCTTTTGCGTTGCTACCAATAAAGAACGAAGCTGTAGTGACTTCTGGAGATTACGAAAAGTTTGTAGAATTTAACGGTACACGATATGCCCATATCATCGATCCAAGAACAGGTTATCCTGCAACCGGAATAATAAGTGTTACGGTTTTTGCTCCTAAAGCTGAATTGGCCGATGCCCTTGCAACTTCAGTATTTGTGATGGGAATAGAAGTAGGCCTAAACCGGATAAACCAATTACCCAAAATAGAATGTATAATTATTGATGCTGAAGGAAAAATCCATACTTCAGATCATATTGAAATCGCAACAAAATGATCAAAAAAATAGTAATTCTTGCAGTGGTGCTATGCAGTACGGTCTCATGCTCGGTAATAAAGGAATATCAAAAAGTATATATCAACGATCCCGATATGGTTTTGGGATCAAAAAAAGTAGATCGTTTTCAAACAAATTTCCATTCGTATAGAGAAGCAGCTTCTGGTGCGAATGGCGGTAAAACTGGTGGAGGATGCGGATGCAATTAAAATATCAAATTGGTATACTGGCGATTTTGGGCATTTTTAATGTTCATTTTTTAGCAGCTCAACAAGAGGAAAACAACTCTATAGGAGTAGAAGGCTATAAGAAAAGAGTTTTGGAAAATACTGAAATCGACTTTTTAAGCAGTTATTATTCTCAGGAAGGGAATAATGCTGCGGTATCTGGTGGAACGGGAACTGAAGAATTAACAGATTTTACCCCAACCATTGTGGTGTCTATTCCGTTAAACGCAGATGATGTTTTAACGATAGACGCTGGAATTTCAGCATATACATCGGCTTCTTCGAGTAATATCGATCCTTTTGATGGTAGCGGACAGGCAGATCCTTTTATGGCCTCTTCAGGAGCTTCTAGTGGCGATACCTGGGCAAACATTAACGGTACGTATAGCCATAGCTCTAACGATCGCAATACAATTTGGACGGCGAATGCATCTTTGGCAAGTGAATACGATTATTTTTCAGTAGGTTTTGGTGGAAGTTTTACAAAGTTATTTAATGAAAAAAATACTGAACTTACCCTACACACCAAGATCTATCTGGATACCTGGAAGCCCATTTATCCGATAGAATTAAGAGCTTTTGGTGAAAATGGAGTGGGTTTAAATGATGCTTTATTTCAACGAAATTCGATCACAGGAAACCCAAATTATAGTCCGCAGTTTAACGAATTTACTGATAAAGGCAGAAATTCGTATGCTTTAGGTTTAAACTTCTCGCAAATTCTTAGTGAACGCCTGCAAGGATCGCTGGCTGTAGATGTGGTAAGCCAAAACGGACTATTATCTACGCCTTTTCAGCGGATTTATTTTGCAGATGTGGCCGATTCGTTTATTCAGGATTTTCAATTGGCCGATGCCATAGAGCAACTGCCAGACACCCGTTTTAAAGTGGCTGTTGGTGGGCGTTTAAATTATTATCTAAACGAAACTTTTGTGCTACGGGGGTATTATCGATTTTATAATGATGATTGGGGAATACAATCGCATACCGCAAGTTTAGAAATGCCAATAAAGCTGGGGAGTAAATTCACGCTTTATCCATCGTATCGTTATTATACGCAAACCGCAGCCAATTATTTTGCTGGTTACGAGATGCATCAGTCTGAAGAGCAATTTTTTACTTCAGACTATGACCTTTCAGAGTTCAATGCAAATCAATTTGGCTTCGGTGTTAATTATACTGATATTTTTACCAAATTCAATATCTGGAGCTTGCATTTAAAAAGTATAGATCTTCGCTATCTTTATTACGAAAGGAATTCTGGCTTAAATTCTGGTTTGGTGTCTTTGGGCGTTAATTTTGTTATTCCGTAGTAATTCATTTTAAAGAAACATAGCAGCTTTAATAAATTACGCCGGGGTATTGTACCCTTGGGCGGAGCCAATAAATTCCATAAATATGTCTGGTAAGAAAAAAAAATCAACAATAATTTTAATTAGTGTTTTAGCGATTTTTTCTGTCCTTCAGTTTTTTAGGCCAACAAAAAATATTTCCGAAGAAATGTCTAATAAGGATATTTTAAAAGCTGAAGATCCTCCAAGAGATGTTTCCAGGATTTTGGTAACTTCATGCTACGATTGCCATTCTAATAATACAAAGTATCCTTGGTATAGCGAGATTACTCCGGTTAATTTCTATTTAGATGATCACGTAAAAGATGGAAAACGACATTTAAATTTTTCAGAATGGGCTGCCTTATCTTCTGAAAAAAAAGCACATAAAATTGAAGAAATAGGGGAAGAGGTAGAACGTGGAAAAATGCCTTTAGATTCTTATGTTTGGTTACATAAAGAGGCCAATATTACCGAAAAAGAGAAACAAATTTTGTTGGATTGGGTAAAAAATTATGAGCCAAAATAACGAATATCGACTATAAAAAAAGCCTGGCAATTAGATTTTGCCAGGCTTTTTTGTTTCTATTCTAAGCTCGAGATTATTGAATTAGTTCGAATGCGCCTTTGCTTAAGATTTGTTTGTTTTGGTCTAATTGCCCGGCATTAGTAAATAACTGAACCTGGATTTATGGTATGTTAATGCACCAATAGGAATTTCCTAAGTGAATAAATCTCAACATCGCTTAGGATGTTTATGGTTAAAAAACTTAGTATGAGTTTATCATTTTAATCGAATTCAATTATATATGGAAGGCCATTGATTTTGGTGAACTTTTTGTCTATTAATGTGGAATAGAGTAAAATGAAAAGAACTACAGAATCTTTATGGTTACCTCGAGTATAGAAATTAAAAGATTAAATGTCATTACCGGCGTCTAATCGGTTTGATAATAAAACGGGATACGGGGTTATAGGGTAATCAATAAATCATAAGTGATCTAAAGCCTTTTTCTTAATAAAATCTTCCTTCTCCCATTTAACTCTCGTAATTCCAATTGCAATTTTTCCTTACTACCCAATACAAATTTGGGCAGCACATATACTAACCGTACCGATTTGCTGTTATAGATCTTAGAAGGCATTTTGTAGGTATAAATCGGTTTCATTTCCAGTTTTTGAAAGGAAGATTTTCTTTTTTTGTTGCCACTAACGCGATATATCTTCAGAAAATCTATTTCGAAGGTAATTCCCGAAGTATTGGTAAGTTCCATTACCAAATAGGTTTCTGAAGCATTGTAAGTTATCCTTTGTAACTGAAGCTTGATACCTCTCTTACGTTTGGTCTTGGACTGTTTTTTTCCTGATTTCATCAAATACTCTGAAAACCGTTGAAAATATTCCTGTCGCTTTTCCAGACTATACTTCTTTTCTTTTGAAGGCTTAGGAATTACTTTGGCTGGGATTTCCGTTCCAATACTTTCGTCTGCGGAAATAAAGTAATTTATCTTGGGAAGTTCTTCGGTATATTTCAGCATATAGGAAAAGACCTTTCCGTCATCGGTGACCACTAAAAGGTTACTTTCTTCTCCGGGTTGAGCCTGTAATAATCCAAAATATTGCCGTTTTTCGCGGTTATATGTAAACACAAAATTGGATGCTCCGGTTATGCCCTGTCGGATAGCACTCGGAAAAAACAAGGCTACGTTCT
>MDTG01107229.1_pt1 | contig 16048 bp, 12 predicted proteins | sample 811421 | NCBI WGS metagenome assembly MDTG01 (sample SAMN05326645, study PRJNA326480) | marine metagenome | isolation source: seawater | place: Pacific Ocean: South East | collected 2011 | reverse complement strand
TTCTTCATAATGACCTACACATTCTGTACATCTATCAGAATCAATTAAATATATTGGATCACCCTCTTCAATTGCATAATTTGGGCACTCTTCTCTACAAGCATCGCAAGCGATACATTCATCAGTAATAATTAAAGACATTAACACGTTCCTAGTATAAATTATATATGGTGGAGTTATAACCAATTATTCTTTATAATTTCTTTAATTTGAAAAAATTTTTGTTTATTTTCTGTTATAAGTACAAATTTATCTGTTTTGTATAAAAATAGATCATTACAAATATACAAAGAAGCTAATATATCAAACTCTCTAATATTTCCTGCAAACAACACAAAATCATAGTTCTTTGCATCACATAGAGATAGTGCAACTGCACCTGGAGATCTAAACTTTAATTTCTCATGTTTTAATCTTGTACAAATTTCAGGAAAGGAGTAAGCTCTTTCAAAAATACCAATTTTTTTATTTTCTGAGAGTATTAATGTGTCTCTATTTTCAAAAAAGTATTCTTTTTTAATATTATCATCAAAAGCTCTATATGTTAAAACTCCACTTACTAAATTACAAACAAATCCAGCAATTGTTTCATTTTTATAAACTAAGGCAACAGATGTTCCATAATAAGGTAAATTTGATGAAAAATTGTCACTACCATCAAGAGGATCAATAATTATGTCAAATTTTTTGTCATTACTTAATCTTCCACACTCTTCAGAGTAAATGTTTCCAAAAATTTCTAAGTATTTTATAAATATATTTTCAGCAATTAAATCAATATTTAGTGTTTTATCTCCACCAAATCCAATTTTTTCACAATAATTTAAGTCTTCATTTTTAAGTTCGTTATTTATATAAGAGAATAACTTTTTGTTAGCTAGTATTACAGCCTTTATAAAAGAGCTTTTATAAAGGTCTGTAATTGTAGGGTTCATTGATCTAAGCTAGAGTTTGTATAATCGCTCTAGCGGCATCTCTACCATCTGCTGCTGCAGTAACTGCTAAGTGAGCACCTCTTTCACAATCTCCACCTGCATAAACTTTTGAATTTGAAGTTTGGAAAGATTTATTAACCTCTATTCCACCCCAAGAGTTAGTTTCTACATTTAATTCTTTTAAGAATTCTGGAGCTTCAGGAGAAAAACCTAATGCAAAAATAATGATGTCAGCTTCTTCTAAATATTCACTTCCTTCATTAATTACAACTCTTTGTCTTCCTGATTCATCTGGTTCACTCATTGATGTAGTAAGTAATTCTACACCTAATGCTAATTCACCTTCTGTTTTAATAGCTTTAGGGCTTACATTAAATACAAATTCAACACCCTCTTCTTTTGAGTTAACAACCTCTTTTTTAGAGCCAGGCATATTAGCTTCATTTCTTCTATAAAGACATTTTACGCTACTTGCACCTTCTCGTACAGATGTTCTAACACAATCCATTGCAGTATCACCACCACCAATAACAACAACTTTTTTATCTTTCACATCAATAAAATCAATATTGTTATTACCAAGGTTTCTTTTTTGGATACCTGTTAAGAAATTAATAGCTAAATGTACATTTGATGATTTTTCACCTTCAATACCAGCATATCTACTTGCAGTTGCTCCAATTCCAATAAAAATTGAATCAAACTCAGATTCTAATTCTTTTGCAGATTTATCTTTTCCAATTTCACAATTTAAATGAAGTTTCATACCAGCATCTAATAACCAGTTAACTCTTCTATCAATTGTAGTTTTATCAAGTTTAAATCCAGGGATTCCGTACATTAAAAGTCCACCAGCTCTATCAGCTCGCTCGAACATTTCAACTTGGTAACCTTTTCTTAAAAGGAAAGTAGCAGCTGAAATTCCAGCAGGTCCTGAACCTATAATTGCGATTTTTCCGTCTTTTTTATTACTAGAGAACTTAGGTGTTAAACCTCTTTCAAAAGCTGCTTCAGAAATATGAGTTTCAACTGCACCAATTGAGATTGCTCCATGTCCAGTGTTTAAAGAACAAGCACCTTCACAAAGTACATCTTGAGGACAAATTCTTCCTAAAATTTCAGGGAAAGGAGATGTTTCATTTGATAAAGCAAATGCTAAATCTGGATTTTTTGTTGCTGTTTGTTTAAGCCATGCTGGAATAAAATTTCCTAAAGGACATCCTGTATGACAGTATGGATCTCCACACTGCATACATCTATCAGATTGCTCTTTAGCTCTTGATTTTCCAAAGACTTGATATACTTCATCATAATCTTTTAATCTTTGAAGAACATCTCTTTTTTCAGGACTAATTCTTTCAAATTTTGTAAAATTTAACATATTCTAATCTCCCTCATCTGGATCTAATGGTAATACAGTCATATTTTTTGGTTTTACCATCCAGAAGTTTCTAATTTCAGATCTATAGTTTTGTAATATTCTATCAGCTTCATTACTTTCAGTTTCATGAAGATAATCTAATAATAATCTTTTTAAATAAAGTCTTTCTCTCTCAGTATCATCTGTATCAATTCTAACTGCTTCAATTAACTCTTGATTCATCTTATCAACAAATCCTTTTTCTGGATCGTAAACAAATGAAATACCACCTGTCATACCAGCACCAAAGTTAATACCTGTATTTCCTAAGATAACAACAATTCCACCTGTCATATACTCACAAGGATTATCTCCAGTTCCTTCTACAACAGAAATACATCCTGAGTTTCTTACAGCAAATCTCTCACCAACAGCAGCTCTTACATAAAGTTTACCACCAGTAGCACCATAAAGACAAGTATTTCCACCACCAGCAAAGTTTTGACCTTGATGTCTTGGATTAATAATGATTTTACCACCATTCATACCCTTACCAACATAATCATTAGCAGCACCATCTAAGTGTAAATTCATACCAGTAGAAAGGAAAGCACCAAATGATTGACCTGCAATTCCTTTTAAATTAATATTAATAGAACCTTCAGGTAAACCTTTATCTCCATAATATCTTGCAATTTCACCAGAAATTAAAGCACCAAATGATCTATTTAAGTTAGATATTTCAGTATTAACTTTAACTGGAGAATTTGGGTTTTCAATAGTTCTATGAACTTTTTTAAGTAAATCTTTTTCATATTTATTATCATCAAAAGGTTCGTTTGATTCTTTTTGACAAGTATCAATACCATCAATTCTTCTTAAAATATTTTGGAAGTCAAACTTTTTAGCAAAGTCATCATCAATTACTTTTAATAAATCAGATCTACCTACGATTTCTTCAATTGAAGAATATCCTAATGATGCAAGAATATTTCTAACATCTTCAGCTATGAATGTAAAGTATGAAATAAGTCTTTCAACTGTACCTTCAAAGTGATCTCTTAAGCTTTCATCTTGAGTTGCAACTCCAACAGAACATTTATTTGTATGACAAATTCTTAAAATTTTACATCCAAGAAGTGTAAGGGCAGCTGTACCAAAGGCATAAGACTCAGCACCAAGCATTGCAGCTTTAACTACATCCATACCAGTTTTTAAACCACCATCAGTTTGAACGTGCACAAACTCTCTTAAGTGGTTAGCTTTTAAAGCATTGTGAGCTTCAGAAAGACCCATTTCCCATGCATTTCCTGCATGTTTAAGTGAAGTTAATGGAGCAGCACCTGTTCCACCATCTCCACCTGAGATAATAATCTTATCAGCATAAGCTTTAGCAACGCCAGCTGCAATAGTTCCAACGCCAATAGAAGATACTAATTTAACTGTAATTTTAGCTAATGGATTGATTTGTTTTAAATCAAAAATTAATTGAGCTAAATCTTCAATTGAATAAATATCATGATGTGGTGGTGGTGAAATTAAAGTAACACCAGCAACTGTATGTCTTAAAGTTGCAATTAATGGAGTAACCTTATGTCCAGGTAACTGTCCACCTTCACCTGGTTTTGCACCTTGTGCAACTTTAATTTGTAACTCTTCTGCAGATCTTAAATATCCAGGAGTAACCCCAAATCTTCCAGATGCAATTTGCTTAATTTTAGAGTTCTTTAAAGTGTTAAATCTTTTTGGATCTTCTCCACCCTCACCTGAGTTTGAAGAACCACCAATTGTATTCATAGCTTGTGCAATAGCTTCGTGTGCTTCAGGAGAAATAGAACCACATGACATAGCAGCAGATGCAAATCTTTTAAAGATATCTTCTTTTGATTCAACTGCACTTACATCAATAGCTTCTTTATCAGAGTTAAATTCAAAGAAATCTCTAATAAACTTTTTATCTCTTGTTTCAACTAATTCTTTTAAGCTATCAAAATCAGAAATATCTTCTTTCTTTGTTGCATTTTTATTGTGCATTGCTCTTGTTGTAGCTGGACCATAATCATGGTATTCACCGCCATTAGAATATTTATAAAAACCACCTAAATCAAGTGGGAACATACAGTTTTCATCAACATAAGCATTTATATGTGATTTTTCTATTCTTTCTTCAATATCTTCGTATGTTAACCCTGCTAAATCTGTGTAAGCACCTTCAAAACAATCTTGTGTAATTTCATCAGATAATCCAATTACATCAAATAATCCAGAGTTTCTATATGAAGCAATAGTACAAATACCCATTTTTGACATGATTTTTAATAAACCAGCATTTAAAGATTTTTGAGTATTTTTTAATAATCTTTGTAATTCATACTTAGATATTTCTTTTCTTTTAAATAATGCAACTGTAGTAGCATACATCATATATGGGTAAATAGCTGTTGCACCAAATCCGATTAAAACAGCAGCCATATGAGGATCATAAACCTCACCTGTTACTGTTACAATTGAAACAGAATGTCTTACTTCATGTTTTAATAATTGATGATTAATATATCCAACTGCCATTGCCATTGGAATTAATTTAGCATTTTCTCCAACGTCTCTATCATCTAAGATAATAACAGAAACATTTTCTTCTCTTACTGCTTTTACAACTTTTTCAGATAAAGCAACTAAGGAAGCTTTTAAATTTGTAGTAAAAGTAGTTGGGAATGTTTTATTTTTATAATATGCATCATATCTTGGAGATTGACTGTATCCAAAAGAGTGAAGAATATCAAACTTTTCTTTCATTAAAATAGGACTAGTTGTTTTTAATCTTTTTGCAAACTCTGGTTGCTCTGATAAAATATTATGAATCTGACCAAATCCTGTTTCTAAAGACATTACAACTTTTTCTCTATATGGATCAATAGGAGGATTTGTAACTTGTGCAAACTTTTGTTTAAAGAAATCAGTAAAATTTCTGTTTACATCAGAGAAACATGCTAATGGAGTATCATCACCCATAGAACCAACTGGTTCTTTTCCATCAGTAGCCATTGGTTCAATCATTTGATCAATTGCTTCATATGTGATATTAAAGTATTTTTGTTTCTTTTCTAAATCTTCAAATACATAATCACTAGTATTTAAGAAAGAATCTTCAATATATTCTTGAATATAATCCATATCTTCGTTTAGCCATTTTGAGTAATATTGAGATGATTTTAAATAGTCATTAATATCATTTTCTTTTAGTACTTTTCCATGTTTAAGGTCAAGTGCAATCATTTCTCCTGATTGTAATCTACCTCTTTCTAAGATATTATCTTCATTTAAACTTAATGTTCCATATTCAGATGTGATGTATAATTTATCATCTTTAGTAATTACATACTTAGAAGGTCTTAAACCATTTCTGTCAATTAAACAACCAATATGTCTACCATCTGTTAAAGATACAGCAGCTGGACCATCCCATGCTTCCATTGCTGTTGCAGTATATTCATAGAATGCTCTTAAGTCTGCATCCATATGTGGTGCATTTTGCCAAGGTGCAGGAACAAGTGATCTTGCAGCTTTGAAGAAATCAACACCATTTGCTAACATAAATTCAAACATATTATCTAATGAAGCAGAATCAGAAGAGCCTACTTGTAAAATCGGTAATAATCGCTTGATTTCTTCATCAGAGAAAATCTCAGACTTTAATTGTTCAGATTTTATTTCAACATTAAATCTATTTGCTTCAACAGAGTTAATCTCACCATTATGTGCTATTGCTCTAAAAGGTTGTGCTAGTTTCCATTGAGGTAATGTATTTGTTGAGAATCTTTGGTGAAATAATGAGAAAGAGATTTTAAAATCTTCATCTCTTAAGTCAACATAAAAATGCTTAATATGCGTAGGCATAATAAGACCTTTATAAGCTATAACCTTAGATGAAAAAGTAGGAATATAAAAATCTTTTTTATCTATTAATTTATGCTCACACTCTTTTCTTGTTAAGTAAAGCATTGCATCAAATCTTTTTGATGACATTAAAGTATTTGGTACTACAAATACTTGAATAATATTTGGTAATGATGCCAAGGCTTGTGCACCTAATGCATCTGTATCTACTGGAACAGTTCTTTTTAATACAACTTTTAAGTCATTGTTTTCACAAAACACTGCAAATGTATCAATATCAGCTAAATCTTTTGCAAAAATCATAGCAATACCATAAGTTTCAGGTAAATCAACACCTTCTTTAGTTGCTACTTTTCTCATAAAATATTCTGGAATAGATAGTAATAAACCAGAACCATCTCCAGTTTTACCATCCGCTGCTACTGCACCTCTGTGCATCATTCTTTCTAGTGAAGTTATTGCATCTTCTAAATTTTTATGACTTTGTCTGTTCTGCATATCAGCAACAAGACCAAACCCACAGTTATCTTTAAAAGAAGTTAGTAAGTCTAAATTACAACCCATCATTTTCCTTTATATTTAATCTTTATATATTCCATAGTAAAGTGCAATAATATACTTTAAATTTGTTTAAAATATGTTTAAAATCACTTAACTATTTTTTCATTTAGATTAGCTAATAGTGGGATAGAGAAGATTTGAAAGACAATAATAAAACAATTAACATGTAATTTTTATATGACTTTTAAAACTACATTTTTTATGTTAAATTATATTATTTATTAAACTTATTTTTTTCTTTAATAAGAAAATTAATAAGGTTACAATATATTGATTTAATACATAAAAAGTTTCAAAATTTCCATAAAAATACATAATTACTACATAACTTTAGACTATAATTTTTTCATATCAAAAATTAAGGAGATATAATTATGAAAAAATTACTAGTAGGAACTATCGCAGCAGCAGTGGTAGCAAGTTCAGCAATGGCAGCAGATTACACACTTAAATTCTCACATGTTGTAAGTGCAAACACACCAAAAGGTAAAGCAGCAGATTTCTTTGAAAAAAGATTAGAAGAGTTATCAGGTGGTAGAATTGATGTTCAAGTTTACCCATCATCTCAATTATATAAAGATAACGCAGTTTTAAAAGCCTTAAGATTAAATTCTGTTCAAATGGCAGCACCTTCTTTTTCTAAATTTGGTAAAATTGTACCTCAATTAGCATTATTTGATTTACCATTTATTTTTAGAGATGCAAAGCATTTACATGATGTACAAGACGGTGTTGTAGGTAAAGAATTAAAAGATAAAGTAACTGCAAAAGGTATTGTTGCATTAAACTACTGGGATAATGCATTTAAACAATTATCTTCAAACAAAAACGCATTAAGTATGCCAGCAGATGCAAAAGGTCAAAAATTTAGAATTATGTCTTCAAAAGTATTAGAAGCTCAATTCCATGCAGTTGGAGCAAATCCTCAAATGATGCCTTTCTCTGAAGTATATTCAGGTTTACAACAAGGTGTAATTGATGCAGCAGAAAACCCAATATCTAACATTTACACTAAAAAATTCCATGAAGTACAAAAATACTTAACTATTTCAAATCACGGTTACTTAGGATACTTAGTTGTAATGTCTAAAAAATTCTGGAAATCTTTACCAGCAGATTTACAAGCAAATGTAACTCAAGCAATGAATGAAGCAACTGAAAAAGAAAGACAATACGCCGCTGAATTAAATGATTCTCAACTAGAATTAATTAAAGAATATGCTAAAAAGACTGGTAAACTTCAAATTAATGAATTAACTCCTGAGCAAAGAGAAGCATGGAGAAATGCAGTTAGTAAAATTTATCCAGAGTTCTATTCTGATAGAAAAATCGGAAAAGATTTAATTGAGAAAACAATAGCGACTAAATAGTAATGTTTAATTTAATAAGTAAAACTATAGGTTTTATAAACCAATCAATAGCAGCATTCGGTATAACAGCCGGTGTGGCTGTTGCTTTTACTAATGTTGTAGCTCGTTATGTATTCGATGCGTCATTAGTATGGGCAACTGAACTTACAATATTTTTATTCCTTTGGAGTGCTTTCTTTGGTGCTGCATATTGTTTTAAAAAAGATGCACATATTGCAGTTACAATTCTTCTAGATGTAATGCCATCAAAAATAGCAAAAATCATGCTTTTATTATCTCATACAGTAACTATTATATTCTTACTTGCAGTAGCATACTATGGATATGAATATTTATTATTAGTAGCAGATATAGATGAGAGATCTATTGATTTATGGGATATGCCTATGTGGATTATCTATTTAGTAATTCCTATTGCATTCTTTTTCTCAGCATATAGAGTTGGCGAAAAAATCGTTCAAATTATAAGAACACCACATAATGAAGTAGTTGCAGAAAGTGAAGCTGAGCAAGTTTTAGCAGGTATGGGTGTTGGTTCGAAAAACAATGATAATGAACATGTTAAACATTTAAATGACATGGTTAAAGAAGTTGAAAAGAAAACAGGAGGAATGCTATGAGTGTAGCTTTATTATTTGGTATATTTTTCTTCCTTGTTCTTTTAGGAACTCCAATTGCAATTTGTCTTGGAGCTGCTACTTTTACGACTATGATGATTTTTACAGATATTTCTCCAATTGAAATTTCTTCGATGATGTTTGAAAAGATTGAGCATTATTCTTTAATGGCAATTCCAATGTTTATTTTAGCAGGAAACTTACTTTCAAAAGGAAGTGCTGCTAATAGAATTATTGAGTTTGCAAAATCTATTGTAGGACATCTTCCAGGTGGTTTACCAATTTCTGCTATTTTTGCATCTATTATTTTTGCAGCAGTTTCAGGTTCATCTCCAGCAACTGTTGTTGCTATTGGTTCTATTATGTTTGGTGCTATTATTCAAGCTGGTTATCCTAAAAAATATGCAGTAGGAACAATTGCCACTGCTGGTTCTTTAGGTATTTTAATTCCACCTTCAATTGTTTTAATTGTATATGGAGTTACTGCTGAAGTTTCAATTGGTAGACTATTTATGGCAGGTGTAGTTCCAGGTATTTTACTTGGTGTTATGATGATGGTTGTTACTTATATAGGTGCTGTTAGGCTTGGGTTTAAAAGAAGTGAACCAGCTCCTTTTAAAGAGAGACTTGCCAAAATGAAAGACGCCTCATGGGGTCTTATGACAATTGTTATTGTTATTGGTGGTATCTATGGTGGTATTTTCACACCTACAGAAGCAGCAGCAGTTGCAGCTATTTGGGCATTTGTAATCTCTGTATTTGTATACAAAGATATTAAAATGTCAGAGTTTTTTGATACAGCTTTAGATTCAGCAAAAACAACTGCAATGATTATGTTCATTATTGCAAATGCAATGTTATTTGCTCATTTTCTTACAATTGAAAATATTCCTCAAGGAATTACTGAAACATTAATTGAAGCAAATGTTGATAAATATATGTTCTTACTTATGGTAAATATACTTTTAATTTTAGCTGGATCATTTATGGAACCAAGTGCTATTATTATGATTATGGTTCCATTATTACTTCCTGTTGCAGTTGCACTAGGAATTGATCCAATTCACTTTGGTATTGTAATTACAATCAATATGGAACTTGGAATGGTTTCACCTCCTGTTGGACTGAACTTATTTGTAACATCAGGACTTACAGGTATGAGTATAAAAGATGTTATTGTTGCAGCGTTCCCTTGGACGATGACAATTTTAGTAGGATTATTACTTGTAACATATATCCCAGAAATTGCACTTTGGTTACCAAATCTAATGTACGGCGGATGATAAGTAAATTTAAACTAATCAAAACTTTTAATATGACTATATAGACTTATTGTCTATGTAGTCAAAATATTAATCTTCACTCTTTAATATACTCTTTTTTACCTATTTCTCAAGCTAATCATATATTCAATCGAACCCAACTATATAATTAGAAAAGATAACTTAACAGCTATTGGGACAATGTATATTCATATATTTAGTGAAGATTGGAATAGATTTAAAACTGCTCACTTATTAACCATCTATATTTCATTTTTATGTAAAAGATCCAGATATTGAAGGTTTAGTTAAAAACCATATTAATAGTGACTAAATAGTGTCTTTTAAATTATGCTTTGTTTAATTTGTTTATGATTAAAATACATCTACATAAAATAGTTATTTTTAAATCAAGAGTATAGATCAATTATAATAAAGAGTATACTAACAGCCTCAAATGAAGATTTAAGAAGATAAAAATTCTTAAATCTTCATTTGTGATAAATAAGAAGAAGGATATTTAGTGCAAGCAATAATATGGGATGATAGTAAAATGATGTTAGGAATTAAATTAATAGATGAGCAACACAAACATTTATTAGAAATAACTAATCTATTAGCTACTACTATTACTAAAAATTCGCAGAAAAAAGATCTTTTATACATAATAAATAAATTCATTAATTATACAATATTCCATTTTACTTCAGAAGAGGCACTATTTGATAAAGTAAATTATGTAGATTCAAAAAATCATAAAAAAGAGCATTCTGAATTTCTAAATAGATTTAAAGAAACACAATCAAAATTAAAAAAAGATACATCTTATGCAAATCTTTCTGTTCTTGATATTGCACAAAACACATATGAATATCTAGTAAAATGGGTAGTAACCCACATTTTAGGAAGTGACAAAAAATATTAAAACTGAAAGTAAAAGATGTTTATTCTTTTATGAATGGAGAAAGTGCACTCAATTTTTTTAAAGAAAAAAAAGCTGACATTGATTTAATTATATCTGATATACAAATGCCTAAAATGGATGGAATAGCTCTCTTAAAAGAGATTCGTGCAATTGATCTCAAAGAGCTTTTTAACAAAATTGATAATATTTTTTATGAAAAAATGAATAAAGTAAAATCAAATCTTCATAAAATTCAAATTGAAACTTATTTGGATGGTAATATTGTATATGTGAATGATATGTGCTGCAGAGTATTTAAATATGAAAAAGAAGAACTTCTATCTCAATCATATAGAATTATTTTAGACTCTCATATTTCAAAAGAGAAATTGGATCATCTAAAACAAATAATTAGAAATGGGGATAAATGGCAAGGACAAATTAAACATGAAGCAAAAGATAAAACACCTTTTTATACTGCCATGACAATATTCCCTTTACATGAAAATGAAGACGATAAGATCTCAGGATATATTGTAATTAATTTTTTAGTTACAGATATAATTGAAGAAAAAAGAGTATTTAAAAAAAATATTATTTCAAGTATTGTTGACTATAAAAAAGACCATCATCACTCATTAAAAAAGATATCATTATTAGAAGAAAATCTTAAAAAAGCAAACAATGATATTCGTTTTTATCAAGAAGAAAAAAACATATTAGATTTAAAGTATAAAAAATCAATAAATCAAATAAATTTTTATGAACAAAGTATAAAGGAAAAAGATAGTCAATACAAGAAAAGTCTTGAAATGTATAAAGCAAATTTTGAAAAAATAAATACTATCTATAAAAACTTATCAAATGAAACAAAAAAAAATAGACAAGATATATCAAAGCTAAAAGAAGAAGATTTATTAAAAACAAAAGAGATTACAAGTTTAAATAGCAGGTTAAATGAGCAAGCTAAAATTATTATTGGGTTAAGAGACACTATAAGTAATATTAAATAAAAGAGTATAAGTTTTTAACTTATACTTTTAATATAATATCTTTGATTCTGCTCTTCTAAATTAATATCAATTTCAAAAATCTCAGATAAATTATCTGAGGTTAAAACTTCATCTTTTTTACCTTGCTTATAAATAGTGTTGTTATATACAAGTGCCACATTTGAAACTTCTGGAAATATTTCTTCAATATGATGAGTTACTAAAATAATAGATGCTTTATTTGAAAGCTTTTGGATTAATTTAATAAAACTATTTTGTGCTTTAATATCAAGTCCAACTGTTGGTTCATCAAGTATAAATGCTTTTGGATTATGAATAAGTGCACGTCCTATAATACATCGTCTTAATTGTCCGGTACTCATTTGACTTACTTTTTTGTCTTTCATTTTTGAGATTTCTAAAAACTCTAAAACTTCTAAAGCTTTATTATGTTGTTCTTGAGTAAAATCTTGATGCTTAAAAACACCTATTGTACTAAAATGACCACTTAAAATTACTTCATAGGCACTTAGAAAACTTCCTTGTTTTTCAAAATAATTATGTAAATCATTAGTTATAATTCCAAGATTTTTTTTCAAGTCAAAAATACTCCATCTGCTTTGTCCAAATATTTCTTTTTTAAATGAATATTTTGTATTTGGATAAAGATCATTTGAAATAAGTTTTATAAGTGTAGATTTACCACTTCCATTTGAGCCTAAAATCACCCAATGCTCTTTTTCTTTAATTTTTAAATTTATATTTTCAAGAACTGGTTTGATATTATAACTTACATATATATTTTCAAAATCTATAATAGTTTTTAAATTTTTATCTGCATTATTCAAAAGTTTATCCTCTTTAAGTTATTTCTATTTTTCATTATTTTATCATTTTTTTTTATATTATTGATTAGAAAGATGATATATTGATAATTATTATTAATATTATCTATTTTTAAGTTTTATCTTGCTAATATTCTGAGATTAATTATCAAAAAGGAAAATTAAAAATGAATATTAAACATTTAACGCTAGCTTCTTTACTTCTTTCAAGTAGTATAATTGCAAGTGATACTATTAATGATTCTATCAAAAATGGAACTATTACAGGTGACGTAACATTATATGCAGAAAAAGCAGATAAAAAAGGGAATAATCCAGATGAAGGATTTACATCTGGATCAATTGGACTTGGATATGAAACAGCTGATTTTAATGGCTTTAAAGCATCTATAGGTTTTAGAGGAAATCATGATTTTTCAGAAGTTGAAGATGGAGATTATGGAGAAACTGATAAATCAATATTACACACAGCTAATATTTCTTATGCAAATGATATGGCAAACTTAACTATTGGTCGTCAAGAAGTTGACTTAGAATGGATGGGTGATTTTCATGAAGCAGCTATTTTAGGAATAACTGCTATTGCTGATACAAATATTACATTAGGATATACAAAAAGAATTGCCGTTGCTGATGCTGACGCTGCCTTAGAATCATTTGATAAAATAAATGATGATAATGGTGCGTATGTATTAGATGTAAAATATGAAGGCATAAAAAATTTACTTCTTAATCCTTACTACTATAAAGCACAAGATGTAGCAAACTGGTATGGTCTTAAAGCTGATTATGATATCAATACTTTTGGAGCAACTGGACATATTGCAGCTTCAAAAGAAGATATTGCAGGAAAAGATGATGGTCAGATTATGCAATTAGAAGCTAGAACTAATCTTGTAGGTCTTGGTTTAAATATTGGATATATTAAAACTGATAAAGATATAGGCGTTGAATCAATGGCAATTGTAGGTGATAATATCAATCCTTTTGAAGATAGTGAAAAAGTATATGTAGCAGACGCGAAAACTACTTATATAGGATTATCTTATGAACTTGCTGGAGTTGAATTAGCTTCTATTTATGGGCAAACAAAATATGGGCAAGATAAAGAAAAAGAGTTAAATATTACTGCTGATTACAGTATTACTGATAATTTATCAACTGGTTTACTTTTTGTAGATGTCGATGCACAAGATAGCGATGATGATTATAATAAAATCACTGCAACTTTAGCTTACTCTTTTTAGTAAAATATAAATTTCGAATCTATTTTCAGTAAAAAGGGGAAAGACAAACTTTCCTCTTTTTTTATATAATCTTCTATTCATCATCTTTTGCAAATTTTTCATAAAGAAAACTTAAAATTGCTTCTCTACATCTAATATATTCAGGGTCACTTTGAAGTTCAACTCTGTTTCTAGGTCTATCTAGTTTTACTTCTAAGATTTCTCCAATAGTGGCTTCTGGACCATTTGTCATCATAATTACTTTATCACTTAATAATACTGCTTCATCAATATCATGAGTAATAATAATTACAGTATTTTGAACACTTTGTTGTATTCTCATTAAATGTTCTTGCAAGTTTGCTCTTGTTAAAGAATCCAATGCTCCAAAAGGCTCATCCATAAGTAAAACATCTGGTTTAATACTTAATGCTCTAGCAATACCAACTCTTTGTTTCATACCGCCTGAAATCTCTCCTGGAAATTTATCTTTGGCATGATCTAAATTTACCATAGAAACAAACTTTTCAACTCTTACTCTTAATTCAGATGCTGATAATTCAGGCATTACTTTTTTAACTGCCATTTCTATATTTTCATATACACTAAGCCATGGCAATAAAGAGTGATTTTGGAAAACCACTGCTCTTTCAGGACCAGGCCCTTTTATTTCTTTATTATTTAAAATAATATTACCTTCTGTTTGTGCATCAAGTCCTGCAATCATATTTAGTAAAGTTGACTTACCACATCCACTATGTCCAATAATAGAAATAATTTCATTTTTTGCAATATTAACATTTACATCAACAACGGCTACATACTCTTTTCCACCACCTAAAGGGAAACTTTTATGTATATTCTCTAATTCTAAAAATTTATTATCACTCATTTCTTATCCCTACATTCTTTTTCTATAATCAAAATAATCTGCAATTTTTCCCATTATTACATCCAACATAAATCCAATCAATCCAACAAGTATAATACCGATTATAATATTGTGATAAGAAAGATTATTATATTCATCCCAAATCCAGAACCCAATACCAATACCACCTGTTAACATCTCAGCAGCCACAATAACTAACCAAGCAATTCCTAAAGATAATCTCATCCCTGTAAAAATATAAGGAACAGCAACAGGTAAAATAATTTTAGTAATTTTCTCTAAAGGAGTAAATTGTAAAACTTTTGCAACATTTAGATAATCATCACTTACATTTTTAACACCAAGTGCAGTATTTATGATAATTGGCCAAATAGATGTAATAAAAATTGTTGATATTGCTGTTGCATTAATATCTTGGAAAACAAATAACAATAAAGGTAACCAAGCAAGCGGTGAAACTGGTTTGAATATCTGAATAAATGGATCTAAAGCATATTGGAAATTTTTACTCATTCCTACAAGTAATCCAACAGGAACACCAACTATAATTGCTAAAACAAATCCTGCAAATACTCTTTCAAGTGATGCTAATATCTGCCAAAACAGACCTTTATCATCTTGATTCTCAATATAAAATGGATCTGATAAAACACCCTCTATTTCATCACCTTCTGATGTTTCTCCTCCAAATGCATAAACATAAGTGTCACTTGGTGTTGGAAAATCTTCAACAATGGTTGCAAGTCCTGACCAAACTTGAATTAAAACTAATAATACTATAAATGGAAATAGTATCTTTTTATATATTTCTTTATTCATCTTTTACCTTTATTTTGTTCTTTTAAATGCCTAGAATCACGTGTAAGTAGGAAGAAACTTATAACTAGGCATATAAAAAGACAAAGTTTAAAACTTTATCTTTTCATCCTAAATAGTAATATTTATTTAGTTATATACTTAGGATCAGCACATCCTGCAGGTCCATAGTGACACTCATATTTTGGTTGTTTTGTTTCAACTTTCCAGTTATTAACTTTCATTAGATCTTCTTTTGAAACTAATGAATTTTGAACTTTTGCATCAAAAATATAATCAACAGCTTTATTTGGATCCCAAACTCTACCATCTAAGAATTTATTATATTCATCAACACCATCTTTTTTCCAAGCACTTGGAGGTAATGTATA
>MDTG01032195.1_pt1 | contig 16049 bp, 11 predicted proteins | sample 811421 | NCBI WGS metagenome assembly MDTG01 (sample SAMN05326645, study PRJNA326480) | marine metagenome | isolation source: seawater | place: Pacific Ocean: South East | collected 2011 | reverse complement strand
GAACTGGAATTACTAATTACTGAAAATGGTGGAGAAATTGGTTCTTCTGTATCTTCTAAGACATTTGCAGTTGTTACAAAAGATATTAATGTATCATCTACAAAGACAAAGAAAGCTATATCTCTTGGCATACCTGTATATTCTATTGCAGTATTCCAAGATATGTATTTATCATAAAAAAATCAACAAAAACAAAAAAAAATCTTTTTGTAAGTAATGTTGTTAGCAGTAATCGCCATAGTTTCGCTTATCATTTTTTTCAGTTATTTTGTTAAAATTAATCTTCGTTTTCCATCGAAATATGATAATTTAAAGAAAAAGCAAAAAGTAGAAGAAGAAATTGAACCAGAATCGGCATCAATTGCTGTATATAAACAAATGCGGTACCAATTTTTGAATTTTGCTAAGTTTTTTCTATTAGTTAAACGCCCATATGGATTACAACCTGATGTTGACCTTGAAATGGGAGAAACCGGTAATATTAATGGAAAAGCAAGAGGAGAACAAGGAGCTGGAAATCCCGAGGGATGCAGACATGTCTGTTCAAGCGACCCAACATGTAATGCTTGGAAATACGATAGTATAGATGGAAAATGTAAAAAGTATAAAATTGATGATAGAGGTGATGTAACAATAAATGATGATGGCTCTGATCAAATTGGTTATGTATTCCGCGCTAAAGACAAATGGGCTGTTGAAGATTTATCTAATTTACCAGCCGATAAAGAATCTTTCAAAGCAATTGCAGATATGGTTCTTAAGCTAAATTGTAAAATGCCTGAACTTAGAAAAAGAGCGTCTAGAGTTATTTCAAGCCCTAATGTTAGATATTGCTTTGAAAAAGAATTAACTACCGATGGCTTAACCCAAGAATATATATTAGCAAGAGATGAAGCAGTCAAAAGTTTAGAAACATCTATGCAATTTTTCATTTTCTCAGGAGATAGTGGTGATTTCCAACATAAGGAAGAATTCTCATTATTAATGGCTAAAGTTTACACAAAAATGTCAGATAAAATAAACCTATTCGAAGATAATGCGCATCTATCAAGTGCAATTGACGTCGCATCATCGGAATTAATGGAATTTTATCAGTTCTATAATCTTGTTAAAACTTACTTTGCTCACAATCTTGATAAAAATCAAAATAGCGTTATTACAAGAGATGAGTTACTTGAAGTATATAAGGATATGATGTTAAGTGGTGAAAATTTAGATGGTGAAATTTTTGATGATGGTGACTTAATGTTCAATGAAGATACTTGTTTTAGTCTTGACAGTGTTAGAGAGATGGTTGATAAATTCTTCGAGAAATTTGATATGAATCGCGATGGTGTTATATCTTTACATGAAATGTTATCTTCAAGAGATATCCCAAAACCTAAATACGAAATGCCTAAATGTGATCAAAAGTAAGATAATAATCTAAACAAAAACTTACTTTTTTAAATTACATATAGATAATGTTACTCAATATTATAGCTGTTATTGTTTTAGTACTTTTTTTTAGTTATTTTCTAAAAATCAAAATTAATGTTAGTAATAAAAATGAAAATAAGCATGATAAAATTGAGGAGGAAAAATTACCTTCTTCATCAAGTCAGGCTAGATATGAAGAATCAAGATATGCGTTTTTGAAATTTGCGGAATTTGTTCTTTTGAAAAAACGGCCATTTGGTCTGAATACGATTGATGATGATACACTGGGAACAATATCCGGAGATTCAAGAGGAAATCAAGGAGCTGGGTCAAGTGGTGGATGTAAAAACATATGTCTTAATGACCCAGAATGTAATGCCTGGCAATATTCATCAAATGATGGAAAATGTCAAAAATATAATATCAGCAAAAGAGAACAAATTACAACCAGTAGTTCGGGAGATAATATTGGTTATATATTTCGTCCAAAAGATACGGATTGGGCAGTACAAGACCTTTCCGGATTACCAACTGACGCTAAATTTTTCAAAGCTGTCGCAAATACCGTACTTAGATTGAATTGTAAAATTGAAAAGCTAAGAAACAAAGCAACCCAAGTCATAAGTTCCTCTAATATCAAATATTGCTATGAAAAAGAGTTCACCTCTGGAACTCCAGATAAATATTTAAGCGAAAGAGATGAAGCTATTTCTTTATTAGAAGATGCTACAAAATTTTTTATTTTTTCGGGAGATACGAATGAATATCCTGAACAAATTGAATGCTCTTTATATTTCTCAATAATTGTAGAAAATATGAAGAATATCCTATTTAAATCGAATAATAATTTACAATCAGCTGTTATAAATGCTTCAACTGAACTTAAATCGCATTATAATAACTTTGTAACTGTTCGAGACTTTTTTGATTCACGTTTAGATAAAAATTATAACAGTTCTATCAATCGATCGGAATTAACCGATGTATATGAAAAAGCTATTAAATCCGGACAAGGAATCGCAATGGATGTTATTGATTCGGAATTATCATTACAAATGGATGATTGTAAAAACGAGGAAAGTATACAAGGATTAGTTGAAAATTTCTTTTCAAAATATGATACAAATGGCGATGGTCTTGTTCATTTACATGAATTATTAGCATCATATGGAATTCCAAGACCATCTTATGAAGGTGGAATGTGTTCTTCAGGTAGTTCTAAGAATACACCATCCAAAAACGGTAGTTTTCCTACAAAATGCTATGGTTGTAAAAGAGTTACTCGTGGCGAAAAACAAATAAAAGAGTGTAAGAAAGTTCCCAAAGATAGGTGTCAAAATGGCAGATATATTTGCAAACCTGGCAAAATTAATGATCAAGGAATATGTCCTATGAATGATAGAGTTGCGTGCGCATGGGACAATTCTAAAAATAAATGTGTACGAGATAAGGATTATGGTAATTCAAGCAATAATTCAAAAGAGACTGATTACTCCCCCTCGACAGATGACGCTCCTTTAGGCGGTGGAAACAGCAATACAGAATGTAAAGTCCACGGTTCGGATAGACTTCGCGATTGGTTAGGAGGTAATACTAATGCGCCAAAAAAATGTCAGGATGTAAACAGACAAATGGTTAAACAGAGAACTCGTTTTGAAAGAAAGGGGGCAGATATGGGCGATGGATATGGGGGTATGAAATATACTTGTGAACGTACAAGAGAAGTTAGTCAGGATGGACAAACACAACGCGGATGTACATTTAATCTAAACGAACAACAGGATTCGGGAAACGGAAAAGGGATGAGAAACTGGCTGAAGGATAATATCGGTAGTGATTTTGATGACCCAGAAGGTAATTTAGCAAAGAAAGGACCTTGTCAACCAGCAGACTTATGTACTAATCAGAAGGTTAGGACATAAGTTACTATTTTGTCCTAATCAAAATATTAGATGAAACTAAATAATAACATAGCATTTGAAAATGCTAATAAATATGTACTTATTTTCCACCAGTTTATAGGACCACTCAATTGATTCCAATATAAATCCATTTCATAATCAAGAATTTCTAATTTTTCATCGCGACTTAATTCTTTCCAACCCAATGGAGGTTCTACTTCATCAATATCGTCTCCAATAGGATCTTCAAATCTCGGGCACATTAGCAATTCTGTTTTAGTAAGGGCATTTTCCTTAGATTTCGATTTCGCTTTTGCTTTCGCTTTCTTCACATATTCCCTAAACTCCATAGATAATATATATCAACTATTCCTTAAATAGTTGATCAATTATGTGAAAACTTTTGATTATTTCTAAAAAAATGAATATAACCTACATATTAAGAGTATAATAGTATGATGTTTCTAAATATTAAGCCTATTCCCTGTGGTCCAGAATTGGGTATTCGCCCTTGTGACAATACTTCACCTTCGGAAGAACAACACAATTTTATCAAGAATTACTTTGAAACAAAGATGAACACTAAGACAACAGATTCGGGATTAGATCTTCCCCTTCCTTATGACGTTACAGTTCCTGCGAAAACAATTGGATTCAAAATTCCATTGGGTATTTCTGCTCAACCTATGTTTGAAGATGGTAAAATTAGAGGGTATACATTATACCCGAGAAGCTCTACTGGTTCGAAAACACCTCTAAGACTATCAAATGGCACTGGGATTATTGATTATGAATATCGGGGTGAAATAACTGCATGTGTTGATAATATTTCGGATAAACCATATTTCGCAAAACAGGGACAGCGTTTGTTTCAACTTTGCTCTCCAGATCTATCTCCTATTAGCTATAATGTATTAGATGAGCTTAATACAACCAGTCGCCAATGCGGGGGATATGGTTCGACAGGTGCTTAATTTAAATAGATAGGTCTGAAATCTTAGTTGAAGCAGAATGCTTATTCTCTAATCCTTTTTCTTCTTCTATCCATTTCTTTAATTTTTCTGATGAAGATAATTTTTCAATCGGAAGTTCAGAAATTGGTGATGATTCTTTTACCTGCATATTCTCTTTTATTAGGAAGTCAAAGTCATATAAACATATGAATGCAATTATGATAACTGTAAACAATGTAAAACGTATTAAGTTTGTTATCATTGCTGAATATCTATATTTTATTATAAGAAAAATCTATTAGAATATTAAACATGGTTCGTCATTATTTTCCTATTCAAGATACAAACTTTGAAAATGGAACATGCTATAAAAAAGAATTTCAGAAATACAAGTGGAATTCTCAATCCGAAAATAATACCAAAACACAACTTTTACCACATCAACAATGGTTAGCTAATTATATTAACCCAAAAACCCCATATAAAGGAATGCTAATATACCATGAAACTGGTACTGGAAAGACATGTACAGCTATTTCAATCGCTGAAAATTTTAAAGATGAACTTATCAGAGACAAGAAAAAAGTAATTATACTTTGTAGTGATAATATTAAACCGGAATTCTATAGAACAATTGCTAATACTGGAGGGTCTTTCAAATGTACTGGAGATACATACAATAATATGATTGATTCTGAAGATGTTACTGAAAAAACCCTAAATCAAAAGATTAATGAATATTATACCTTTCTAACTCATCAGAAATTTGGAAAAGACGTCGAAAGACATACAAAGAAATTACCATCCGCTATACACACAAAATACTCTAATTCACTTATAATAATTGATGAAGCACAACATTTACGTTCTAAATTTGACACTAAAGATAAAAAAGATAAAGGAGAAAAACTTAGTCACGATGCCATTGATTTGATAAGTAAACATGCCGAAAATGTTAAAATTGTATTTTTAACAGCAACTCCAATGTATGATAATCCAATGGAAATTATTTGGATGATCAATGTGCTTATAAGAGTAAATGGCGATAGTATTGACGAACTTAAAGAAAAAGAAATATTTGATGAAAATGATGGATATAGTTTTAAAGAGGCTGGAAAAGAACTATTTATACGTGCTATAAAGGGCAAGGTTAGTTTTTTAAGAGGTGGAAATCCAGAAGCTTTTCCATTAAAATTACAAGACCCACAAGCAACCACAAAATTTCCAAAAACTAGCTTTTTAAACAAGCCTATTATTGATTCAAATATACAGAATTCTAATATCAAACTTACTGTATCTACTATATCAAAACCACATTATGAAATTATTCAAAAAATCAAGCAAGAAAAAATTGACTATGGAACAAAGGATAGTTTTCATATGCAAATGTTACAATTAAATAATGTAAGTTGGTATACTAAAACCAGCGATGATGACGATAGTAACTCTGGTAGTGGATTAAGTAATCATTTCAAAATTACAAAACAAGGTATATATACTCCCATTGAACCAAATGTTCTTAATGAACTTGATAAATATGCTCCTAAAATCAATACTATTTTGAATCACATACTCGAAATGGGGGATAATGGTATCGCATTTATATTCTCGCAGTTTGTATCCTCGGGTGTTATTCCTATGATGTTAGCATTAGAATCAAAAGGTTTCTCAAAATACGACGGATTGAATTCCAAATTTCATCATTTGAAAATTCCTCGTAAAAAAGATGACAAAGAAAGAGGTAAGTACATAGTCATTACTTCGTCTAAACTATTAGCAACAAATCGTCAAAATGAATTGATTAATATTGCTAAAAGCAAAGGTAATGAAAATGGACAGAAAATTAGAGTTATCATTGCATCTGGGGCCGGCGGAGAAGGAATCGATTTACGTTGGATCAGACAAACGCATATTATGGAACCCCATTTTCATTTCTCTCAAATAGAACAAGCTGTTGGTCGCGCAATTCGTAATAACTCGCATTCTGAATTGCCACCTGAAAACAGAAATTGTACAATATTCTATCATACTACTCAATATCCTAAAGGTATTGATATTGAAACGGTAGATATGCACCTTTATAGAATAGCTATAAAGAAAAGACAAGCTTCTCAAACTGTTCGTAAAATTATTCAAGAAAATAGTATTACATGCGAATTCTTTAAAAATGCGAATGTATTCGATTATACCAAGTTCTTTAGCAATTATATTGTTGATAGTAAAGGCAAAAAATTCAAATTTACTAAGAAAATGATTGTTGATGAAGGTTATAGTGAAGAATGTTTAACTTGTAATACAAAACACGAAATCGATGATGATACATATATACCTCTTTTACATAGTAAATGGCATATTTATGAAACAATGAAATTTATAGACCAACTTTTTAAAGAAAATGATAAATATTCACTTAACGATATTATTCAACATATTAAAACATGGAATCATGATATTGATAATGAAAGTATCTATTTCGCTTTGGATATTATTACAAATTCACCCGAAAGAATTATTGAAAATCAATTCGGAGTGAAAGGAATCATATCTTTAATAGGAAATTACTATATGTTTGCTCCAGAATATTCAGAATATAATGGAGATTATAGTGGAATACCATTAATCTTATCAAATAGTTTCATTTCATTGGATACAATTCAATGGCCAGATAGACCAAATCCAAATCAGTTTGTTCATTCAGATATTGACATCAAAATTGAAAATGATTATACCAAGTTGTTACAAAAAATTAACTTCAGTGACGATGGATTTTGGTCCAATATTTCTAATATCAGAAATCAGCTATTAGCAGATGTTTTGATAGATAAATTAAATACAGAACACAGAAAAATACTATTCTTTGGTGATAATAAATTAAATGATACCTTTTTAAAGAATTCTCTCGATAGATACAAGCAAGGAGAATTTTTTATAGACATAACCTCTATTGATGAACCGTACAAAATCGTCAATTCAAAAAACAAAATTATTAAAATAGGTCCCAAACCCAGAAATACCAAATCACCCAAAAGAACACTATTTGGATATCTTGATATAATTGATGATGACACACACCTTTATGTAATGGACAGTAGAACAAGCTCCAGACCAAACGGATGGAAAGTTTTAACTCAACAAAAAGACAAAATCATATCCTTTATAAATAGTTTAATTCAAATACAACCAGAAAAAAATAAACAACCTTTATTCAAACATCCACGATACATTTTAAACAATCCCAATAAAGGAGATTTATTACTTAAAACAAAAACAGTTAAAACACTCAAAACAAAGGATATTAAAGCACCAGAATTAATAATAGAACTCGAAATGTTATTCAGATATATGAATACAATCATTGGTAATACGGACACAAAATGGTTTTATAGCTTATTAGATGCATATGATTATGGAATAGAATCAAAGAAAACAAAGTCAGAAAATACTAATAAGAAGGGTACCGCTATTATTAAAACAAGAAGAAAAAATGTAAAACCTTCCAATAAGATAACAAAACGCAAGAAATAACTACCCTATATATAACAAATGTCACTATATACCATTATATCATATTTAACTTGATTACGCATAAAAAAACGCGAAAAACAACTACAATATTTTTCTAAAAGGCAAGTATATTTATTTTCAACTTCTAATCCATTTGATTCAATTTTCAATGGATATCTAAATTCAGTCAGAAAATTATATCCATATTTATCTGGTATTTTTACTATTAAAGGTTTTTTTTTCTCAATTTTAATCAAATTATTCAATTTAATAGTCTCACCATTGTATTTTTTTATTAAAAAATTAATTTTTTCAATTAATTTTTGTTTTATTAGTAATAAATCATTTCTATCATACTCGCCAAAACTAAAAATTAGTCTTATTTTCATTTAATATAATCAGATTTATGAGTTAAATCTTGTAATTAAAATCTTTTTTTCCATAATGAACCATTTATTCGAATCAAAAACAATTATTAACACTTGTAAATCTCTTATAGAAAACAAACAATTTATTGTAGTAAACACTATTTTGAATGGACTTGTATATAATGTAATTAATGTTCCCAATATATCCAGAGAAATGATCAGTTATGTTAGAAAAAACAACAATACATATATTATTTTAGTTGAATCCAATGGAAATGGTCATATTACTCAAATGAAGAGTATTATTGAAAATTTAAAAGATACTTTCGTATGTGTTGGAATTATTATTGGAAGAGAAAAACCTTTAGCAACGAAATTTGCAAAAGATAATGAAATACCTATTTTAAACCTTCACGAACCAAAATATGTATCAGATCAAACCACCGACAGCTTAGTAAGTGAAACACTATCATGTATTGTTGAATATAGTTACTCTTATTACACAACTGTTACTAAATTTATTACTTCAAAATCACCAGAATTCATTATTAATTTACACTTACCAATCAAAATCCTTTCTAATTATACAACAACGGTATTCAATATCAGCAGTCAAAATCGTTTAAATTTTGATCTTGATGAACAAAATATATTGTCGGAAAACAAATTTGATAAATTCGATACATTACTTGTTCAATTTTCCAGCTATATGATCAACAATAGTCATTTTAGAGCACATAAAATTGCAATAGATTGTATTGATAATCCAAACGTTATTACTATCCCACCATTAATTAAGACCATTCATTCTTTATCAACTGGAACAGATAAGTCTATCGTTTGTTACTTTAATGTAGAACCACCCATATCATTCTATAAACTTTTTTCAAACTTTCCAAATATAGTGTTTAACGTATTTATAGAAAATATACCTTCAAATAGAGATATGATGTATTTATCTGATAATATACATTTTCATCAATTAGGTCACTTATTTCAAGATATGAGACTAAAATGTATTGGAGTCATTTCCTCATGTGGTGTAGAAAGTATTTATGAAAACTTTCAATTAGGCCTACCAATGGTATGTATACCGTCTAATTCAGAACAATTGTTCAATGCATATGACCATTCCAGAAAAATACCAGGATTTAATTATACTTTTGAACTTACTAAAACACATATTGAATGGTTAATCAATTTCAAAAAAAATAAAAATTATTGGAAAAAACATGAACAATTCAAGAAATATTTATTAAAAGACTACTTGTTAAAAGACTATATTAAACGGGTTCTTGATAGCCCTTAACTATTGAATACTACATTCATGATGACTTATATCATTATTTATATCCTTATCATCATTAGAACAATATTCATCCTCGATAAATGGATCTTCTATATCAATCCAATTAATTATTATTCGTTCTGATAATACAATCTCTCTGTTAATTTTTAAAGTAAATAAATATCCAGAATAGCAATTCTCATCCGAAAATCTAAATATTTTTATTGTAGTCAATTCATCAATACCACCAAACTCCAAAAAAGCATCAATATATACATAAAATGTACCTTGACTTGTTTTTCGTATCTTTCCAAGTCCTCTTAATTCATTATCAGAAAACACACCTAAACGATCCCATTCTTTTACCACTTTTATATCCCACATATTACACTTAGCATACTGGGCGTAAGTCACAATCTTATCTTCATCATCTAAACCAGATTCATTAAAATGAATTAACCCACTTCTTTCTGGAAAATATGGAGGTATTTCTGGTTCTGGCTCAGGTACAGATTCTGGCTCCGGTTCTGGTTCCAGTTCTGGCTCAGGTTCAGGTTCAGGTTCAAGTTCAGGTTCTGGTTCAGGTTCAGGTTCTGGTTCTGGAGGTGATTCTGGTGCAGGTTCCGGTTCAGGTTCAGGTTCAGGTTCAGGTTCAGGTTCTGGTTCTGGAGGTGGTTCTGGTGCAGGTTCGGGTTCAGGTTCTGGTTCTGGTTCTGGTTCAGGTTCTGGTTCTGGTTCAGGTTCCGGTTCAGGTTCAACTTCTGGTGCAGGTTCAGGTTCCGGTTCAACTTCTGGTTCTGGTTCAGGTTCAGGTTCAGGTTCTGATTCCAAAATAACTCCTCCCCCACCTGGATTACCCGGATCACTCGCATCATCCCCACTTGCACCACTTATACCACCATCACTATCACTATCACTATCACCAATTGGAACTTGCCCTTGTGGTTGAATTATTAGATTGAAGTCTGATTCTGCTTTCAACCAATAACCTTGACCAGGACTAAGTTTAGTCAATGTTGCAAAATATGGAACAAGAGAATTATAACTTAAGGTCATGGTCTTCATTTCTAATATTTTTGAGCCATAACTCTCATTTAATATAGTACTTAAATCTGTTTCACCTGAAAATGGAAATGATATTTGATTCCAACCAGTAGTTAATGCTATATCAATAGATGATACAATTACACCTGATATAGTTATAGTCGCATCACCATTAGACCGCAACCAATATCCTGATTCTAATGTAAATGTTTCTGCTGTTAAACTTGCAAAACTCGAATTTGTTGAATTATAACTGTATGCGCCATTCTTTATCTCTAAAATCTCTATATTGCTAATTAAATCTGTAAAATCTAAATCTACATAAAATGACACTAAATTCCATCCATCATTTAGAACTAAAATTTGAGTTTCTGTAATATTGCTATAGGTTAGAGCATATACTTTTGAATCCGGTTTATAATCCAGTTTATAAAAAACCTTTATACGCCCCATTAACATATTTGGGAAAACAATTATAGTTAAGATACATAAAGAGAATTTGGACTACTAATATTTGTTGAACCTTGAATTAATTTGTTTAAATTATTGGAAGAATTTTGAATTTCAGTAACATAACCTTCTGTTTCATTCATAAAATGAAACACTTTGATCACACTAATTTCTTCTGGATTTGATTCAGTTCCTTGTGTATTAATATTTACAGATGCAAATAAAGTATCTTGATATTGTGGATGTTTCTTTACACGTGATATAGGTGAGCGATTCTCACTTCCTATAAATACTACTATCACATCATTCTCTTTTATATTTCCAGTGATTGGATAGAAAATCATTGTATATGGAATCGAACTAAAGGTTATTGTTTCACCAAATACTGTTTCCATATTATATGATATAATTTCGTTTTCTGGCTCTGGTTCTGGTTCTGGCTCAGGTTCTATTTCTGGTTCTATTTCTGGCTCAGGTTCAGGTTCTGGCTCAGGTTCATAATATGGTATTAATCCTGACACATCTAATTCAATTAGATTATTTATATTATTATTTCCACTATTTATTACAAAATTTTCAGATTCATAATTAATATTTATCAAAAATCCGTAAGTTGAATTGACATAATGAAATATCTTAATCTTTGAAATAACTTCGCTCGTTCCATTAATATTTACATCTATTGAAGCAAATAAATCATTACCATATAAACTTATAGAGGCTTGTCCTCTATTCTCTGTGTTAATATATACAGATACTATATCTCCAACTTTTACTTCCCCAATTATTGGTGATATATATAACGTATATGTTTCTTGCATTTCACTGTGTATTACTACATCGGATAATGCTTCATCTAATGTATATAATTTTGTAGGTTCTATTTCTGGTTCAGGTTCTGGCTCAGGTTCCGGCTCTAGCTCCGGTTCCGGCTCAGGTTCCGGTTCAGGTTCAGGCTCCGGTTCAGGTTCTGGCTCAGGTTCCGGTTCAGGTTCTAAAACAATTCCATACTCTTCTTTAGAATAAATCAGAATTTCAGAAAGATAAATATTACTACTATTTTCTGAATCACTAATATTTATTCTTAAGCCAGTTATATTCATATGATCTGAAAATTTGACAAATATATCCAAAAATTCATCTGAATCCTTAATATCTAAATCTGGTAAAATTTCGTGATATATAGCATACTCTGCTTCAATTGGATTTGAAATTTTCTGCATTGTATAAAAAAACGACCATCTACCAGTTCTTGTTACTGAAATATTGCTATCCATATTATTCAATTCATTCCATCTTAATCCAATCCCATCTAATAATTTACTTTCAATAAAATAAACTCCAATTGTTCCTATTTCATTATTTTCAGAAATCCAATAAGTATCTTTATTTCCATCTATAATATAGTTATGATCACTTAAAGATACTTGTGGAGACCATGTTATAATATTGGAACTTTCTACAACATTCTCAGTCCCCGCATAGTATTCCAATTCATAAATTTCTAATAAATTTATCCAACCAGAAAAACCTCTATCAAATTCTTGCCATGTATTTCCAACTATTATTGTGTAATCTTGTATATTTATGAATTGGTCTATATTATTCAAATTAAAAGTTACTCCTTCATTTGTTGTTTGCATAACATTCCAGTCATTAAACTCGGACTCTTCTTTATAATATATCTTTATTGTTTTTAAAGAAACATCATATAATATTGATACAAAATATTGAATTTCTTTCAATAGTATATTATTTTGATTGTAAGTATGAATATTATCAATAAATGATGTTACACCATTATTTATTACTATCTTTGAATTATCCAATAATTCTATATATGAACCATTATTGTTAGATTTTAATGAGAAAATTCTATTTAATGATGAATTTTCTTTCTTTTTGAAAGATATTTTCATTTCCCAACTTTTATCCCAGTCAATTTCAATTGTTTTACTTACATTTTTTACGTATATCTTATCAGATAGTGCTTCACTATGATAAAAAATCTCCTTATTAATGGTATATTTACTAATATAAATGGGTTGCTTCTCTGGTTCTGGTTCTGGCTCTGGTTCTGGTTCTGGTTCAGGAGATTCGGGTTCTGGTTCTGGCTCAGGCTCATATTGTGGAATTTTACCGGTTATATCCAGTTCTACAAAATCAGATGTATTATTTCCATCTATTAATAATTCAAAATTTTCCATAGAATAATCCAGTTTTAACAAAAAACCTTCATCTTCAGATACATAATGGAAAATTTGTATTTCCGAAATTATTTCATTACCGACGGTATTCACATTGATTGTTACATATAAATCATCACCATATTCGTTTATTATTCCCGTGCCTCTATTTTCATTTCCAACAAATATTGCCACAATATCACCTGCATTTACATTCCCAATAATTGGATTTATATACAATACATATGTTTCCGCCTCTCCATTTGAATAGTTCGGATTTGATACAACCGGTAATGCTTCACTAAAATCTTGTAAAATTAGAGATTCGGGCTCAGGTTCGGGCTCAGGTTCGGGCTCAGGTTCTGGCTCTGGTTCAGGTTGTGGCTCCGGTTCAGGCTCCGGTTGTGGCTCTGGTTCCGGTTCTGGCTCCGGTTCCGGTTCCGGTTCCGGCTCCGGTTGTGGCTCTGGCTCTGGTTCTGGCTCTGGTTCTGGTTCCGGTTCTGGCTCCGGTTCAGGCTGTGGTTCCGGTTCAGGCTCCGGTTCTGGTTCCGGTTCAGGTTCCGGTTCCGGTTCTGGTTGTGGCTCAGGCTCCGGTTCCGGTTCTGGTTGTGGCTCAGGCTCCGGTTCAGGCTCAGGAGGTTCAGGCTCCGGTTCAGGCTGTGGTTCTGGTTCTGGCTCTGACTGTGGTTCTGGTTCTGGTTCTGGTTCAGGAGGTTCTGGTTCTGGTTCGGGTTCAGGTTCAGGTTCAGGAGGTGGAGCGTTAAATATACAATATACGTTGCCTTTTTTTATAGGAAGTAAATTTTTATGATTATTAGAATTACAAGTGTCAATCGATTTTGATATATGTATACAAAGACGTTTTTCTAAAAGTTCTCTTGCTGACCTCATGATTATAAGAGATAAAATTATATAGAATTCTTAGAACATATCATAAAATATAATAAGGATTTATTAATAACTGTTATCATGAGTTATTTTAGAGTAAAATTAGGATTTGCAGATAAGATGTGGTATGTCCTAGCTCAACCAAAACTTAAGGCTAAAACTAAGCAAGAATTATTTAGAATGTTGAAAAATGAATTTGAATCAAAAAGAATTTATATACGTAGAAATTCAGTTATTTGTGCCGAGTAAATTTTGTCACATAGAGTATGTCGATCGTCGAAACAGAAAGACCCATGATTATTAATCCAGATTCAAAATTGAAGTGTGATTTGTTGTGTGAACTGAGATGTGTTTATTCAAAGGGGAATGTTTCATATGTATTTGATGAAAATGGTAAATTGCATTTTCAATTCAATGGTAAAGATAGTGTTGACGTTTATTATAAAAATATTCCTTATCAATTGAAAGAGATATATATTGGAAAAAGAAGACATAAAACATACCCCGAAGACCAATCAATTGTTGGTGAATGTACTCTGTTTCATGTAGGTGAAAATGAAAATTTAATTGTATCAATCTTTCTAAGAACTACGCGCGGATTTAGTGATTCTCAGGATTTCTTTAGTCAATTCTTAAGTAAACAAGTTGGAACTGTTAACTTTAATAAAACTATTGAAATCGATACAGACCCATCATGGTCTCCACAACGTGTTTTACCTTCTAAATCAGATTATTATATCTATCCTTGTCAAGATAAAAAAAGTCATAATATTGTCTATATTAAACCTGTTGAAATTGACGCAGACAATTTTAATAAGGCGCTATTATTACAAAAAACGGTTTTAAGTGAACGGAAACAAGGAGGCGATGACTTCTTATATTATCACCCTATTGAATCTACTGTACCAAGTAATTCAAAAAGTGTAAAACAGAAGAAATGTAAACCACCATCCTTATTCAAAAACATTGACCCACATTGTGAAATTAGTGATTCCAAAAAATATAATGATTCTCCAGCAGAATGGGACGGTATTAAAGGATATGAAAATATGATACAATCCACAGTAGTATCTATTTTACTTTTTATACTTGCAATCGGATTTTTTAAAGGATTACCAAGACTTCCAACAAGAACAGGCTCTTTATTACTTAAATTTTTAGGAACTTTTATATGGTTACCAGTACATTTATCTTATATCTGGTTTGGACAAGGTTCTGCTGCTTTTATATTTTTCTTTGTATTCATTTTTGGTTATTTGAAAGAAAAATTTAACCAAGCAAAAGATAAAATTTCAGGAAATCAAAATACAGACTCTGATAATCAAAATACAGACTCTGATAATCAAAATACACCACCCATGCCACCAGTTAATTCACCTATTAATGATTCAACATCTTCCACCAGTTCACCATCTATAATTGATACCAATGATTCATCTACTCCAACCGCAATGATTCAAACGATTCCAACCTATCAACCAGATGCCCAACAAGACGCTCAACCAGACGCTCAACCAGACGCTCAGCAAGACGCTCCGCAAGACGCTCAATCAGACGCTCAACAAGATGCTCAACCAGATGTTACACCAAATACTCAACAAGACACACCATCAGATGCTACACCAAATACTCAATCAACTCCAGTACTTGATACAAATGCTTCAAAAAAAGAAAACACATACAAACTATATCAACATCTTATAGTTTGGAGCTCAGCTTACATGAAAAAAATACACAGTAAAAGGTATTATTATCATAAATTGTTTGATCTTCCTAAAGATGTAGATGCTAAAACCGCAAGACGTAGATTTCGTGAATGGTCACTATTATTGCATCCAGACAAATGTTCTAAGAATATGACATATGAAAAATGTAGTGAAGGTTTTAGAATTATGAGAACAGCATTGCCACAACTTTTGAAATGGATAAGAATATATGAAGAAGACTTTGGTAAAAAACCTTCGAAAACACCAGATGCTCCATCCACACCAGATGCTCCATCCACACCAGATGCTCCATCCACACCAGATGCTCCATCCACACCAGAT